>Ga0209164_1000542_pt1 | contig 84400 bp, 79 predicted proteins | sample MTBNYHSulfiMetaG_FD_187458 | JGI IMG/M metagenome (GOLD analysis project Ga0209164, IMG submission 187458) | Enrichment culture microbial communities from rom New York Harbor, USA that are MTBE-degrading - MTBE-NYH (New York Harbor Sulfidogenic)... | ecosystem: Environmental > Aquatic > Marine >... | reverse complement strand
TTTTCTCCCAGGCAAAAGGAGTAGTGCGACCAAAATTAGGCCAAAATCCCATAAATAAATCGCATTTGACTCGCGCAGGCATAGCCAGCACGATTTTATAAATGAATCCCATTCAGTTTTGCCAGGGCGAGCATGAAAAATCCCTATTTATGGATGGACACTATCTATTTCACGATCCTGTGTATCCAATTGAGGCTTATGCCTGCTTCAAAACCTGGCCATGGGATCCATGATGGGGTGGTGTTCCCGGATTAGAACCAAATGGCATAAATTACCCATGATTTCGATTGCTCCAAAATCCTACCCTACTCCAACCTAAATTCGGGAACAGCCTCTGAACTGCAATTCGGCCTGATGTCTCACGTGTTGCGGTTACTTTTTCCTTGAGTGTCAGAGCGTCTGTTACAAAACCATGGAGAAGCCGGGCTACCACAAACGGGAAATCCTGGTGGACCGGGTTGAGGATGCCCGTGATTCCCAGAAAGAAGCCAAAGAGCAGTTCAAATCGGCGTTGGAAAGGTTCAGTGCCCTGGTCAACTTTCGCGGCGGCGACCTGGAAGACACTTACAAGAAGCTGAATTCGGAGTTCGAGCGCTGTGAGTGGAAAGCCCGAGCCGTACACGACCGTATCGCTTCGGTGAAAGAAGTATCGGAGGCTCTTTTCGACGAATGGACAGCCGAGCTCAAAGAGTACACGAATCCCAATCTGCGGCGTGCAAGCGAGAGAAAACTCCAGGAAACCCGAAGGAGCTACGATCAGATGATTGCTGCCATGAAGCGGGCGGAAGTGAAAATGGAACCTGTTCTGGCCGCCTTTCGCGATCAGGTCTTGTTCCTGAAGCACAACCTAAATGCCCGCGCCATCGCATCCCTTCATAGCGAAATGCTATCCATTGAAGGGGAGGTCGCCTCTCTCATAGAGGAGATGGAATCCTCCATTGCCGAAGCGGACCAATTCATCAAGTCCATGGCCGGCGAATAACGGTTCGCCATCCACGGATTTTCCCTCTCCATGCCTCTTCCTGCTCACGAACCTATTTGCCCTTTCCCACGAACGACCCGACGCCGTGCCGGTGGGGTGTCTTTTCCCATGAACATGGACAGGCAATGTTCGGGTGCAAACCGAACTCTTCTATCTTTCAAAGGCTATCCATGCTCAAGGCATACCTTTGGGCTTCTGGGACTCGGGGAGCAAGGAGTAATCGCCGAAAGGGCGGTCCCGCTCCTGGATTGCAGCCCCCACACCTCCTTCCATGGCCTTCTGGACAAAAGCCTTGCCTTCAGGCGTGTTGCGCATGGTCCCGTCCATGATGACGCCCATAAGCTGGGTGGTGTGGAGGCCCATGTTTTCATAAGCCTGGTTGACCACCAGTTTCATGGTCGTCAACTGGGAACTGGGACAATGGGCGATGCGGTCGGCCCAGTACCGGGTCTCCTCTTCCAGCTTCTCTGCGGGGACGGCTTTGTTGATGAGCCCCATCTCCGCCGCCTCCTTGCCGGTGATGGAATCGCCCGTGAGGGCCAGCAGCTTTACCCTGGTCAACCCGAGCCGGTAGATCCACATGCCGGTGAGATAGACGCCCCAAACCCGGGAGTACGGGGTGCCGAATCGGGCGTCCTCCGAGGCGATAATCACGTCACACAGGAGGGCCAGGTCGCTGCCCCCGCCCACGCACCAGCCGTGCACCCTGGCCACGACCGGTTTGGGGCTCCTCCAGATGCTCATGAATTTCGGGACAGGGCCCGTAAACGGGCTCGTCACCATCATGAGATCTTTTCCCGGGTCCCACTGCTCAGTGCCCGACTGCAAGCCCCATCCGGCGAAGTGCTCCAGGTTTCCCGAGAAGTCGAAGCCGGCACAAAAGGCTCGCCCGGCGCCCTGGAGGATGATGACCCGGACCTCCGGGTCCGCGTTCGCTTCTCCCACGGCCCGCTCGATTTCCTCGGGCATGGGCGGCCGGATGGCGTTAAACGCCTCCGGGCGGTTCAACGTGATGGTCGCAAGGCGGTCCCTTGTTTCATAAATCAAAGTTTCGTAGCTCATACGGAATCCCCCCTTTTCAATGATTTCCATGAGATGAAACCCTAAGGAAGCCTATAGTCCGGGTAAAGCGCCTTTAGCAAGATTTTTGTATTTGGCCGATGCCGGACTCTGAAAGCCTGTAGAGGGCTCCCAACGAAGAGAAAAATTTGAAAAAGCCTTCGCACCGACTTATCATGATGACGGATGTTCGACAAGGGCTTGTAATAAGATCGGAGATATGAAAAAAGAGGAGCAACATCCTGTAGCATTGTGAACCGGAAGGAATCGCCAGTGGACGATCGCATCAAAAACGCCCTCATGGAGATCCTTGGAAAGGAGAGCTTCACGGATTCCCTGATTGATCTCGTCTCCTATTCCTATGATGCTTCAGACCATGATTATCGGCCCGATGCGGCCGTTTGGCCGACCAGTTCGGATCAGATCTCCAGGATCTTGCTTCTCGCCAATGAACACCGGTTCCCGGTTATCCCGAGGGGGGCCGGGACCGGGCTTGCAGGTGGTGCGGTCCCGGCCCGCGGCGGTCTGGTCCTGGATCTGTGCAGGATGAACAGGATCGTCGCCATCCGGATCGACGATCGGGTGGCCGTGGTTCAGCCGGGAGTGGTCTATGCTGATCTGGAAAAGGCTCTCTCCCATCACGGGTTTTTCTTCCCTCCCGATCCTGCCAGCGGCAAGGTGTGCACCCTCGGCGGCAACGCAGCAACCAACGCAGGAGGGATCCGCGGGGCCAAGTACGGCGTGACCCGAGATTATGTGCTAGGGCTGGAAGTGGTTCTGCCCGATGGCCGGATCATGCGAACCGGCTCCTATTGCATGAAGTCCTCTTCAGGCTACGACCTGACCCGCCTGTTTGTGGGATCCGAGGGCACCCTCGGCGTCATCACCGAGATTACCCTCAAAATCAACCCCAAGCCTCTCGCTTTCCATACAGGCCTTGCCATGTTCGCGAGTCTTTGGAACGCAGGCCGGGCCGTAAGCGACATCATGCATTCCGGGATCATTCCAAGCGTTCTTGAGGTATTGGACGGGAACTCCATCCGGGTCTTGCGGGAGGAAGCCGGTATTTCCCTGGCCGAGTGTGAAGCGATGATCCTGGTGGAAACCGACGGGTACACGGACACCGAAGCCGCGTTTCAGATGGAAAAGGTAATCCAGGTTTTTGAGCAGAACGGCGCCAGGGACATCCAGAGGGCGGAATCGCCCCGGGAGGCGGAGGAGCTGTGGCGCATCCGAAAATCCGTGGGTAGCGTGGCCGCGAGGCTTCGAGCGAACAACGTATCCGAGGACGTGACCATCCCCATTTCCAAGGTACCCGATCTCCTGACGGGGATCTCCGAGATCGTTCGAGGCTACGACCTTCCGTTCGTCGTTTTCGGTCACGCGGGGGACGGGAATCTACATCCCAAGATCATGTACGACCGTTCAGATCCAGATCAGGTGAAGAGGGTGAAGGAGGCTGTGGAACAGTGTTTCAGGCTCACCTGTGAGCTTGGAGGCACGCTGACCGGAGAGCACGGCATCGGTCTGGCCAAGGCTCCTTTCATGAACCTGGAGCACGACTCCGTGGCCCTGGATCTGATGCGTTCCATAAAAACACTGGTTGACCCCAACAACATCCTCAACCCGGGGAAGATGAGCCTGACCCCGTAAACCAAACGGACCCCAAACTCTCGCTTGACATGGTGCGCGGATTGCCCCATACTCGCCGACAGGAAAAAGCCTTCTCACCCATCACAAACGTCTTCATCCCTCTCCTCGGAGAGAGGGAATCAGTTGCAGTCGGCCTTCAAGGGCCGCGAAAGATGAGTAATTTTTCACCGCGTATTCAAAACCGTTTTCTCCACGAGGTTGGACGGACCATTGGCAAGACGAGCGAGGTTCCACTTTAAGGTGGTCTCCTTTCGTTCCGCTATCGCATCTATCAAAGAGCGGAAAAGGGTGATCGATGGACGATGACGAATCGTGTCTAAGGGAGGGGGCGTGAGCACACCTTCCGAAAACTCTGCCGTCAGACCGCTGATCGCATGCGAGGAAGTTCATCGCTGGTTTGGTGGGGTCGAGGCCCTATCCGGTGTCACCATTGAAGTGAGGCAAGGGGAGATTTTTGGCCTCGTGGGACCCAACGGGAGCGGAAAGACGACGCTTGTCAATGTGGTTACCGGGTTTTACCCGCCCCAGAAAGGCCAGGTCTTTTTCAACAATGAGGAGATCACCGGAATCAAGCCCCACAGGGTCACCGGTCTCGGTATCGTGCGCACTTTCCAGAACTTGGCCCTTTTTCGAGGCATGAGCGTCCTGGACAACATCCTGCTCGGGCGGCATGTCTATATGAAGCCCGGCGCCCTGAGGACCGCCTTCTACTGGTGGCTTTCCCAGAAAGAGGAGGTGGCCAACCGCAGGATCGTGGAGGACATCATCGACTTCCTCCAACTGGAAAGCGTGCGGATGGATCCCGTGGACGTTTTGCCCATCGGTTTGCAGAAGCGTGTGGAACTGGCTCGAGCCCTGGCGGCCGAGCCAAAACTCCTCATCCTGGATGAACCCATGGCCGGGATGAACCTCGAAGAAAAGGAGTACATGGCCCGCTTCGTCCTGGACACCCACCTGGAACGCGGGGTCACGATCGTGATGATCGAGCATCAGTTGGACGTGGTCACCGGCATATGCGATCGAATGGCTGTCCTCAATTACGGCAAGAAGATCGCCGAAGGCGTCCCCCAAGAGGTGGTCTCCGACGCGGCTGTGGTCTCCGCTTATACCGGAGCGAAGGGGAAGTATGGCCGAGGGTAGAAGAAACCGATTTTACGGCGGTGACGTGAAGGACTCTCCGATCCCCCGGAACTCCACCCTGATCTCTCTGCTGGCACGAAATGCGGAGAGATTCCCGGATCGGGTGGCCATGCGTGAGAAGGATTACGGTATCTGGCATGAGTACACCTGGCACGATTACCTGCACCAGACCCTAGCCTTCGCGGCAGGGATGGAGGCCAGGGGATTCAGGGCAGGGGACGCCATGCTCACTCTGGGGGACGCGCGGCCAGAGATTTATTTCGGGATGCTGGGTGCGGGGACGCTCAAAGGATTTCCCGCCCCGGTCTTTCCGGACGCCACTCCCCGGGAGATCATCCACGTCCTCAAGCAGTGCGGGGCCCGTTTCGCCCTTGCCGAAGACCAGGAACAGGTGGACAAGCTGCTGGATCTGCGGGAGCAGGTTGGGGGCCTGGAAACCATCGTATACAAGGATCCCAGGGGGCTCTCCCTTTATAAAGAGCCCGGTCTCCTGGATTACCGTGAAATACAGGCCGTGGGAACAAACCGCCTTCAAGAGAAAGAGGATTTGAAGCAAAGCCTGATTGAACGTCCCCGCCCGGAGGACCCGGTCATCTTTCTCCACAGCTCCGGAACCACGGGCGAACCCAAGGGCATGCTCTTCAACCATCGTCACCTGATCGCCGGAGCCAGAAATGCCCATGCAGCCGGTGCCTTCAAATCCGGGGACGTGACAATGGCTTACCTCCCCATCGCATGGATCGGGGATATTGCCTACACCGTGGCGGCCGGCATATCCCTCCATTTTACGGTGAACATTCCGGAACGGCAGGAGACGCTCCTCCAAAACATGCGCGAGATACCGCCCACCTATTTTGGAGGGCCGCCCCGCGTGTGGGAGAATATGCTCACCAACGTACAGGTGCGCATGGAAGAATCCACCGCCCTCAAACGCCGGCTTTACGACTACTTTATCAACCTGGCCATGAACATTGAAGTGCAACGGTCAAAGGGGCAGCCCATTTCGGGCTGGCAACGTTTCATGAACACTATGGGAGAACTGATGATCCTCGGTCCCATCAAGGACCACCTGGGGCTGTCGCGGGCGGAGAGAGTCTTTACCGGCGGTGAGGCGGTCGGGGAAAACGTCTTCCTTTTTTTCCGGTCCCTGGGGATCAATTTCAAGCAGCTTTACGGGCTCACGGAGACTGCAGCCACGGGTGCGGTCATGGAAGACCACGACATACGGTACCACACCGTAGGCAAGCCTGTGCCGGGGGTGGAAGTCAAAGTGACGGAAGATGGCGAAATCTGCATTCGAGGAGAGAACGTATTCGAGGGCTACTACAACAATCCCGAGGCCACGGCCAGGACGCTGAAGGACGGCTGGCTTCACACCGGGGATGCCGGATACTTCGAGGAGGACGGGCACCTGGTGATTCTGGGGCGCGTGGCGGAGGTGGTCTACACGGCTTCGGGACAAAGGTACGTGCCTAATTTCATCGAGAACCAGCTCAAGTTCAACCAGTTCATCAAGGATGCGGCCGTATTGGGGGCCGGGCGGGAGTTCCTGGCGGCGATGGTCTGTATCGATCTGGAGGCGGCGGGGCACTGGGCCGAATTGAGGGGCATCCCGTACACCTCTTACGCCGATCTCTGCCAGAAGCCCCAGGTTTACGGGCTGGTCAAGGAGGGAATTGAGAAAGTGAACCGGGTTTTGCCCGATGCGCTGCGGATCCGGCGGTTCGTGAATCTTCACAAGGAATTCGACCCCGACGACGGAGAGCTGACGCGGACCCGCAAGCTCAGGCGCATGGTGGTGGAAGAACGCTATGCTCCGGTGATCGAAGCCTTATACGGAGGTCGGGACTCGGCGGATATCGAAGCCCAGATCACCTATGAGTCCGGTGAGACCGGTGTGATCAAAAGAAAATTGGCTATCCACGAGGTGGCGTGATGAATTTCTATTTCTTGGTGGAATTGGCTGTGAACGGGGCCCTGGCCGGCCTGATGTATGCCCTGGTCGCCATTGGGATCGTTCTGATTTACAAGTCCTCCTCCGTGGTCAACTTTGCCCAGGGTGGACTGGTCATGCTTGGAGGCTTCGTGGTTTGGTCCATGGCATCCCAAATCGGGCTTCCCATCTGGGCCGCCATACCGGCGGGTCTTGTGATCATGTATCTCTTCGGCCTGGGAATCGAGCGCCTCACCCTCAGACCGATGGTGGGCCAACCCATCATCATGATCATCATGCTCACTCTGGGACTGGACATCTTTTTGCGCGGCATGACTCCCGCCATATGGGGAATCGATCCTCGACCGCTGTTTCTCGGATTCAGCGATGATCCCATATTCATAGGACCGGTCCTCATCAACAAGTCTTTTCTTATCGGGGGCATGACGGCGGTGGTCCTGACCGGTTTATGTCATTTGCTTTTCAAGACCCGTCAGGGGGTCAGGCTCCGGGCGGTCTCGGATGACTACGTGGCTTCCTGGTCGGTGGGCATCTATGTGGAAAAAGCCATCGGCATGAGCTGGGCCCTGGCCGGCGCTATTGCCACCCTGGGAGGAGCCCTCTGGGGATCGATCCAGGGTGTGGACTGGTCGCTCTCCCTTATCCTCCTCAAATGTGTTGCCGTGGCCATTCTCGGAGGGCTGGACAGTATCGGTGGCGCCGTCGTGGCAGGGATCATGGTGGGCGTTTTGGAGAGCATCCTATCCGCTTACCTGGATCCCCTTGTGGGGTCCAGCAGGGAAGTGGTTTCGGTGATGATCATTCTCGTGACCATCCTGATCAGGCCTTACGGACTATTCGGCAGGGAAATCATTGAAAGGGTCTGAAAAGCCATGTTTTACCGTCTTGCCGGGATTTATCATACCCAGTACAAAACGGAGCGACGCGTTCTGAATTTTCCCTTCGACCGCTTCCAGGTGGGCCTGGTTTTCCTGCTGGCGGTCACGGCCCCATGGTGGGCATCCAAGCTGCTCCTCGCCGGGTATCTTTTGCCCTGGATTATCTGGAGTGCCGCAGCCTTGAGTCTGAATCTCATTATGGGATGGGCCGGGCAAATTCACCTGGGATATGCCGCGGTGATGGCGATCGGGGCCTATTCTTCGATCCACCTGAGCCTGCTGGGTCTCCCCATCTCACTGGCTTTGTTGGCTTCGGGTCTGGCCAGCGCCGTCATCGGATTGGTCTTCGGCGCAGCCGCCCTTCGGGTGAAAGGCCTTTATCTGGCGATCAGCACGCTGGCCCTTCAGTTCCTTGTCCAGTGGATCATCGTCCATGTTCCGGCCATCGGCGGCGGACATGCCGCGACTGTGCAGGCGCCGCCCTTCAAACTTCTTGGCCTCAATCTGAGCTCGGACACAGGGTCTTATTACGCGGCGCTCGCCTGGTGCCTTGTGGTCACCGTGTTCATGGTGAATCTCCAGAGAACCTCTTTTGGCCGGGCATTGGTGGCCTTGAGGGAAAAGGACTACGCGGCTGAAATGCTCGGGGTCAACACGTTCTACTACAAGACGATGGCCTTCTGGGTAAGCTCCTTTCTGGGCGGCGTAACCGGGGCCGTGCTGGCCTTCTCCTACTATCGGGCGGTCACCGTGGAGCAGTTCAGCATAGACGTTTCCATTCAGGTTCTGGCCATGGTCATCATCGGCGGCCTGGGAAGTATCGTCGGGAGTTTTCTGGGAGCGGGCTTCATTCTGTTGGCTCCCAGTATCATCAATAACTTTCTCAGTTCGGCTTCGAGCGCCATGGGCGTTACACTCAACGTGGCCTGGCTGACCAACATCCAGCTCATGACCTATGGGGGGTTGATCATGGTGTTTCTGATCTTCGAACCTCTCGGTCTGGCGAAGATTTATTTTAACCTCAGGAATTATTTGCTCGTCTGGCCCTTCGGGTACACAAGACGGCAGATTTGAGCCTGTGGTGAGGCTCGAGGCTCAAGGAAGAGATTGGATGACCAAAACCTATGGAAGGCAAAGGGCGGGTCGAAGGGAATTGACGTTCAAGGGAGCAGGCAGAAAGCCTTGCGGTCGATGATGCACGCGGCTTTATAAAGAAAGGAGGGAGGAAAGATGAAAAGGCGAGTTGTTTTTCTGATGGCGGTGTTGTTGGGTTTTGCGGTGCTGATGGGGGCTCCGCCCGCGGGGGCCGAGGAGAAGGTTTACTATACGGGGAACCCCATGGACTTTTCAAAGATTTATACGTTTCTCTCGCGCGTATGGGAACAATCTCTTCGTGATTACGCCGACTTGGTGAACCAGCGGGGCGGGATCAACGGCTATCGCTGGGAACCCCTCATCGCCGATCACGCCAACGAACCCCAGCGGGTGATCGAAATTTACGAGAATATGAAAAAACAGGGGGCTCTTCTCATGAACACGGCCAGCACCCCCACGGCCCTGGCGATTCTCCCCCGATGCGCCAAGGACAAAATCGTGCTTTTCACACCCATGCACGGCCGGGGCGATGCGGTGATCGGAGAGGCTTTCCCGTGGGTTTTTCCCTTCGGGGCCATGTATCAATCCAAGGCTGCGGCCATTGTGGAGTATATCTACAAGCAGGAGAAGATGAATCTCAAGGGGAAGAAGATCGCCTATGTCTATATCGACACTCCTTTCGGCCAAGAGGTCCTTCCTGTGGTGGAAAGACTCGGGCAGAAACTGGGTTTTAATCTCAGCCGGTTCGGGTATCCTCCGCCGGGCAGCGAGCAGTCCTCCATCTGGTCCCAGGTGAGGCGTTTCCGTCCCGATTGGGTGATCCTGTGGGGTGCCGGAAACGGTCAGTCGGTGGCCGTGAAGGAGGCCCTGCGTAACGCCATCCCGGCCGAGCGCATCACCTCCTGCGATTGGCTCCTCGAGCCCAATATCGAGATCGTGGGAAAGGATCGGGCGAAGGGCGTGATCCGGGTCGAGGGCGTGGCTCCCGGGAAAGACTTCCCGGTCATCCAGGATCTTCTGAAAGAAATCTATGCCAAGGGCAAAGGCCATGGGGATGTGGCCAACGTGGGAGGCACGCTTTATAACGTGGGCATAGGGACTCAGATGCCGGAGGCGGAGGCCTGCCGAATTGCTCTCGAGATGTTCGGGGAACCCCTGACCTCCGAGAAACTGCGAAAGGCCTTCGAGAACTTCAAGAACTTTAACTGCGGCGGTCTAACGGCTCCGGTCACCACCAGTCCCCAGGATCACGAGGGTGGCGGAGGGTGCCGGCTCTCCCAGTGGGACGGGGAGAAATTCACCCCCGTTACGGACTGGTTCGTGAGCATGTTCCGTCCGGTGGTGCTGGAGGTGGCAAGGGAAAGTGCGGCCAAACACAAAGCCGAGGCCAAGTAAATCATGGCCATTCTTTCCCTGAGGAACGTAGAAGTCATCTACGATAAGGTTTTCCTGGCCATCAAGGGCGTTTCCCTGGAAATCCCGGAGATCCGGATCGTGGCGCTTCTTGGAGCCAATGGGGCAGGGAAAAGCACCACGCTGAAAGCGGTCAGCGGATTGCTCAGGCCCGAACGGGGGGAGGTCACCCGGGGGGAGGTGGTTTTTAACGGGCAGGAGCTGGGAACCCTGCCACCGCCGGTGAGGGTGCAGATGGGCATCGCACAGGTGCTCGAAGGAAGGCGGGTCTTCGAGCACCTGAACCCGGAGGAGAATCTGCTGGCTGCGTCGCCGACCCGGTTTGACCGGGGCCAAACCCAGGGGATGATCGAGCTGGTGTACGGCTATTTTCCTCAGTTGAGAGCACGCCGGCGGACAAAGGCCGGCTATCTATCCGGCGGAGAGCAGCAGATGCTTGCCATAGGAAGGGCCCTGATGACCGATCCCAAGCTCCTGATGCTCGACGAACCGGGGTTGGGACTCGCCCCTCTGCTGGTGGAGGAGATTTTCCAGATCATCAAGCGAATCAACCAGGAGGAGGAGGTGAGCATCCTCCTGGTTGAACAGAATGCGGTCGTGGCTCTGGAGATCGTTGCTTACGCGTATCTCATGGAGAACGGCCGCATCGTCATGGATGGGTTGCCCGAAGTGCTGAAGGAGAATCCCGATATTCAGGAGTTCTACCTGGGGGGTAAGGACAAGACCGATTTCTACTCAGTCAAACACTATCGCCGCAGAAAACGCTGGCTGGCATAGCCGGGGATCAGTAAGTAAAATCCAACAGGATGGAGAAGTTTTGATGCTCCTTCCTTTCATAGGGCATGCTCTCGTCGAACCCCGGCACGAGTCTTTCCAGGTACTCACTGGTAAAAAGAAGGTGCAAGTTTTTGTTCAAACTCTGACGATAGGTGATTGCCATTTTCATCGGGAGGTACTCATCACGATCGAATGGAGAAAGATAGGATGGTTGGCCCTTCAGCCCATAAAACTGGAAGCCTATGGAAAGAGCCGATTTTGAAGAGGGAGCCAAGCTAAAATCGATTCCGTAGGATAGCGTTGGAAGATAGAAATCATCGATTCCTCTCCCGTAACTAAAGTATCTGAAAGATGTGGTGACACTGACGTCTTCAGACGGCCTGAATTCGCTCGCCACTCTGACGCCTTGGAAGTGGGATAGATTCAAGAGATCGAAATGGAAGCCGGATTCCCGATCCGTGTCACGCAGAGCAATCAATCCAGTCCGCTCCTCCAGATCGTAGTATTGCCGGAAGGCGCTCAGTTGAAACTCCAGCGATCCCAGGAAAAGGGATTTCTCTAATCCCATTTGGAAACCAAACAGTGAACGTTCCGGTTGATCGAACAGTATCCCCTTCTCGCTCTCAAGATCATGGAGGCTCGTTCGAAGGCCGGTCAACCCAATCGTGAAACCATCCCTGGGTTCGGGTGAAAATGCCAGGACCATTGAGGGACTCACAGGATCACCCCCCTTCGGAGATGCCTTTCTCTTCATTCTCTTGGCAACCTGAAACCTTGATTTCCAGTACGGGGTGGAAAGACTGGAGATCTTGACGCCGCTGTTCACAGAAGCATGAACGAAGAGCTCCTCCGAAAGGTAGACGCCTACGTGATTGATTCTCTTGTTTCTCCTGTTTGGGGAAAAGAAGACGAGATCTCCCGTTCTCAAGTCCTTTAGTGAAATCTCTTCCAGAATCGGCAGAGCGTATTGGGATGCCGCTCGGTGAGGGAGGTCAACTCCGAAGACATCCCTGTAAATTGCTTTGGTATATCCTGAACAATCCATCCCCTCCATGGATGAGCCGCCTCTCCGATAAGTCACACCCAGGTACTTCTTCATTTGCCCCCGGATAAGGGCTTCAGAGTCATCCGATCGGTTGGAGGGGGATCGGCCGGAGGGATGGGCAGGTTTCTTGGCAGCCGAGACCGGGGGCAGGAGCAACCCCGTGAAGGCAAGGGCGCATATTAGGAACAGAAAGTGAAAGAAAACGTGTCCACGTGGGGGCTCAGCAATTGTGACAATGCCCTCTTTTCTCAAAATCTCTCCCCAGAACCACTTCCACTCGATCAGGCCTGTCCACCCCCGGTGCTGAACGGGGAAAAGGAAATCGCCTGAACACTCTATGCGCAATGCATCAACGCAGAAAACGTTTCCATCGGATCCGGACTTTGAGCCGAAACATTTACACCTGAAGGGGAAATTCTATAGTCTTGAGAACCTGGATAAGGAACGATAATCCTGATAAGACAATTACTTCTGTAGCGGCGAGTATTGACGAATCTGCCCCCCATGTCAACAAAAAATGGGCATCGTGTTGGCTATGCAGCAGGTCATCACGACCTGCCGATTCTCTCTGGACGGAAGAGGGTTGAACGGGAGCGCCTAAAGATCACCAGGCATGGTTCGTTTTCCCACGGGCGGTTTGCGTATGATCCAGAGAAGCCCAATGAGACTTACGAACAGGAGGCTCTGCACATAGAAGGCGTCATTAAATGCGAGTGATGTGGCTTCCCGGATAAGAAATCTATAAATAAGCGCCGCGGCCTCGTGTGAATGGTCTACCAAAGCACCGAGCTTCGCGCTCAGGCTCGCCTCGGTCTCCTCAAGACGGATGGTGAAACCCGGGTTGAAGGGGGAAATATGATCAACCAGGCGATGCTGATGGAACTGGGCGCGGCGGGCAAGAAGGGTTGTCACAAAGGCCACGCCAAAAGATCCTCCGAGGTTTCGAAGGAGGTTGAACATTGCCGAGGCATCGTTCATTCGCTCTCTGGCTACATACGCCATGGTGGCATAAGAGAGGGAAACAAAGAAGAAAGGCATGCCGAAGCCCTGAATCACTCTGCCAATGGCTGCCGTGTAAAAATCGATCTGGAGGCTGAAGCCGGACATATAGTAGACCGCGTAAGCATTGATCAGGAGTCCGACCGCCAGGAGCAGTCGTGAATCCACTCGCTCCGTGGCCTTTCCGACCAGGGGCAGAACCAGCAGCGTGACTGCTCCCGACGGACCGAGCACCAATCCTGCATGAAACGCCGTGTAGCCGAGAAGATTTTGGAGATAAAGGGGAAGAAGGACGATAGAGCCGAAAAAGGAAAAAAAACCTAGGAACATGACGGCGTTGCCCGTGGCGAAACTTGGATCTTTGAAGATTCTCAGGTCCACGATCGGCCGATCGTGTTGTAGTTCCCAGAAGACAAGCAGGATCAAACTGGCCGCGGCAACCATGGTCAGGATCAGGATGAAATCCGAGTTGAACCAGTCCTCCATTTGTCCCTTATCGAGTACGATCTGAAGGCTGCCCAGACCAAGACAGAGGAGTGCCAGGCCGATTAAATCCACCCTTTCCCCCTTGCCCAGGCGTACGTGATAGGCCGGATCAAAGATGAAACTGTAAATCATGAAGGTGGCGAGGATACCGATGGGCAGATTGATGTAAAAGATCCAGCGCCAGGAGTAGTTGTCGGTGAGATATCCGCCCAGGAGGGGTCCCAGAATCGGCCCCAGCACAATCCCCATGCCGAAAATGGCCATGGCCAGGCCGCGTTCTCTGGGCGGAAAGGTTTCCAGCAGAATGGCCTGGCTCATGGGTTGAAGCCCGCCGCCGCCTATGCCCTGAATGATTCGGAAAAGGACGATCTGTGCCAGGCTTGTGGCCATCCCGCACAGCACAGAGCTGAGCGTGAATACGGCAATAGACATAAGGAGATAGATCTTTCGCCCCATCAGTTTGGCAAGCCAGCCACTCATGGGGATCACGACCGCGTTGGCCACCAGATAAGAGGTCAGCACCCAAGTCACCTCTTCCTGTCCCGCCGAAATGCTGCCCTGGATGTGGGTCAATGCCACATTGGCCACGCTGGTGTCCAGGATTTCGATCAAGGTGGGAATCATCACCGAGGCGGTGATGAACCATTTGTTGACGTGGGGAGGATTCATGAAATCCTTTCAGTCCCTGTCGGTGAAGATGGTGGGAACCACGCTCATGCCGATGCGAAGCGTGGGAAGGTCTTCCTGCCCCTCCTGATCGAGGGTGATCTTGACCGGAACACGCTGGACCACCTTCACAAAATTCCCCGTGGCATTCTCTGGCGGAAACAGGGAGAAGACCGAGCCTGTGCCGGCCATGATCGAATCCACCATTCCCCTAAACTTGAAGGCAGGATAGGCATCCACCCGAATCGTCACCCGTTGGTCTTTCTTGACGCGAGTGAGCTGGGTTTCTTTGTAATTGGCGGTGATCCATAGACGCTCCGGGCTCAATGGAACGACCGCCATGAGCGGCTGTCCCTTCGAGACCATGAGTCCCGGTTCGACTCGCTTCCTGGTTACGAACCCCTCTGATGGGGAAGTGATGTTCGTGTAATCCAGTTCGAGTTCTGCCTGTCGCACCCTCGCCCTGGCGAGCTCCACCCTCGCCTTCTGGGCGACCACCTGCTTGGCTTTGATCACAGCCAGATCCTCCCCCGTAGCGGCCAGTGCGATGTTGGCCTTGAGTCCATCCATGTCGGATTCGAGAGAGGCCTTTTGTTTTCTTATGCTCTCCATCCTTGCCCTGGCAGCGCCGACCCGGGCCTGGCCGCTCTCCACGGCGGTTTGAGCCGCATCAAGGGCGGATTGAGGTGCGGCCTGAATGGCTGCCAATTCTCTAATCCGGCGCAAATCGATAAGCGATTGCTCATACTGAGCCTGAGCCCCTTTCACCTCCTGAGCCTGAGCTTCTTCTTCCTTCAGGACTCTTTCAAGGGTTTTCCTCAGACTTTCAAGTTGGGCTTGCGCTCCCCGGACGCGCTGGGCGGTCTGGGTGACTTCAAGAGGTACGCCGAGTTCGAGAGATGCAAGGGTGGCCTCGGCTTCGGCAAGGGCGGCTTTCGCTTCTGCCAGGGTAACCTCGTATTGGGTGGGATCGAGGGTCGATAGGAGATCCCCTTTTTTCACTCTTTGGTTATCTCTCGCATGGACTTTGGTCACATAACCGGAAACCCGCGGGGTGATGGTGAATATATGGCCGTCCACGAAGGCGTCGTCCGTTGTCACCCGATCCTTGGTCCAGAGATAATACCCCGTCCCACCGGCGACGAGTAACCCAAGGATCATTGCGATGAGGGCTTTTTTTCTGTGGTTGTTTTTCTTCAGTTGTTCAGCCATTCTCTTCCTCCTGTGATGGCTCAAAACCAGCCGTGCAGGACTTCCTGCTTGAGCAGGGATCGGGTGGCACCCAAAAATGCTGGCTTTGGAGAGAGAGGAAAACGGACTCTACACCCAATCGTGCTTCTTTTCAATCGACAAGCTCGATCCCTTGGCTGTTCTGATGGACACTTCGGAAAGCCTCCTTGCCCCGACTCTGAGGCAACCCTTCGTGGAGGGGGGCAGGTCCGGGTTGTCTCCATTCACCACCACTTTGCCCCGGGGACGGCATTTTGGATCCCCTGAAACAGGCTCTGGTTGATAAAAGCATCCGGACCTCTTAACAGCAACCATGTTCAGCCCTGAATATTGAGATGGCACGTCAGATCGCACGAAAGGAACCGGGAAAATGGTATTTCGGTCAGGATCGGATGCCAACGGCGGTCCTGGGTGGCACGGCGAGCCCCTATGCGGCCCCAATGGGGAGATCGGGAGGGTTGTGGGGATACTCAAGGCCTGCGTTGGAGGCTCCCTGAGGCCCGGGGGCAGATGCTGCGTTTTTCGCTGCGTATGGGCATCCTCTAAAACCTTTAGGGTTTGTTTGACGCCCGTGAGGATTGAGAGAAAGCGACCAAGAAAAGCGGAATCTGGATTATGACGCTCATCGCATTGTTGCTTGTGGTGTTGCCCCTTTTCGCTCGGCCTCCGTCCGTGCCGGAGCTTCTCTGGCAAGACCGACCCCTCGGCGGTTTTTCGGGGGTGAGGAACACTGCTCCTGGGGAAGGACTTGAGTGGTGTGTAGTGGTCCCGATGGTGGCAGGCGGTGGGAACTCCACTTCAGCCGGCCAATTTCCCGCAGCAACTTCCCGGACCCGCGCACGCTGCTTCACCGGGGGTGGACCCGCAGCACGCGGTATCTCCCAGTCCAGGCATGGTGTTTTTCGGTGTCCCGGAAAGGGATGAGCTGGGGGAGAGCAATTTCTTCAGGTCCCCGCTTCCACAACCCTCGCATTTGGGCCTATCCCCGGAAGAGGCGACAAGGACCTCACTCACCTTTCCGCATTCAAGGCACAGGTAATCGAATAGTGGCATGATGGTCCTCCTTCGTGCTTCGAATTCGTCTCCGAGCTTATGACCGGATGGACTTGGGGACTCGGTTTTTTTCCTGAAATTCTTCAATGGCCTTTTGCAAGGTCTTCACAGTCAAACGGACGCAGTGTTGTTTCTGATCCGGAAGATCCCCCAACTCACGGAAGATATCCCGATCTTTTAGTGCCAGTGCGTCTTCCAACGTTTTCCCCCGGATCAGATCCATGCAAGCCATGGCGGAGGCTACGGCCCCCGGACACCCCAGAACTTGAATCCTGGCGTCTTTGATGCGCCCATCCTCAAGCTTGAGATAGATTTTCATCGTGTCGCCGCAGGGGCCGGTCAGTTCTGTCACCTGGTCCGCGTTGGGTAGGGTTCCCATATTCGGTTTGCTCAGGAAATATTCCACTGCCCTGTCCCCATATCCGGAGGCCAGGAGCATTTCCCGAATGTTTTGAGAATCGTTCAAACTGAATTCCTGAGATTCCATTCTCTCTTCTCCCTCAGTGAGGACATGTCTCGCCGGACCTATGGCCGGCGCAGGTTTGTTCCAAGGTGAAAAATGGGAGCAATCCTGATTCGATCAACCTGAAGTTCTCCGCAACCGTACCCTCTATGGCCCGGTAAGTTTTGATTCCAGCCATATTCAGTTCCCGGAGAGCGCCATCGCCGATGCCTCCCACAGCGACTGCATCGATAACTCTTCCTCCCAGTGCAGCCAAGGCTTGGCATTGACCGGGCAGGTGCTCCCTGTTCAGGTTGGCAACCGACTCACAGGTACCGCTCGTAGTTTCAACAATGATGAAAAGCGGTGCCGATCCAAAATGCCCATAGACCGCACTCTCCATGCCGTGGTCCTTTTGAGCGGGGAATGCAATTTTCATAGGATCACTCCGAGGATTTTCGTCAGATTCAGGCGAATACGGTAGTTTAAAGAAAAACGGCTTCGTGTCAAGAAAATTTCGATCTTGGTGACGTTATGGCCGGCTTCTTTCGCCCAGCAGATATTGCCGGGATAAACCCGGGCCGCCGTTGGCCTAAATCGAAAGCCAAAAGGATATGGGCGACAATTTATAAGGCTACGCAGAGCAAGGTTTGCCGGAGAGGAAGGCGTGTGCGATGTGCAGGGTATGCCGTGGAATCAGGGAGGAATCAAGCTCTTCTTCCATACTGTTCCCGGACTCTTCTGACGATTCCGCCCCGTCTGAGATGATCGCGCGGATCGGAATCCGCCGTGGTCAGAATCTGAGCAAGGTAATGCTTGTTCTTTTTGATCGCTTCCTGGTAGAGATTCGCCCCGACGTTCCACCGTGCCAGGAAATGGGAAGTCATGAACCTGTCCAGCTCGTCGAGGACCTTTTGAAGCCGCTTGGTGATGAATTCGAAAAATCCAACCGTGTTTTCAAGAAGATGCAACTCGCTCGCAAAATCCCCCACATTGGCTTCTTTGAATTCGTGGTAAAGAAACAGGAGTTTTTCCAAGTAGATTCGGTCCGCCATCTGCGCCATGAGATCGGATGCCATCAATAATCTCGCCAACAACTCAATCTGAGCCGAGGGGAAAGTCATCACTGAAATATCGATGCCGATATCGGTACACAGGATCATGGCCCGGCACGCAGCGATTTCCATTCCGGAAAAGCCTTTGTCTGAGCCGTAGCGGGCAAGCAAATCCGCACTTCTTTCCTTGTGGCTGACCGTGTATTTGGCTCCCGTTCCCTCTGTATCGTGCGCTTCCTGAATGTATCCCGTGTCGTGAAAAAGCGCTGCAACCAGGCCGAGGCTGATGTTGCGCTCAGAGATCTTCCGGCCGTTAAGCAGGGCACCATGGACAAGGCGAGCCATAGCCAGAAAGGTTTCAGTGGTATGCTGGAGATCGTGGTAAGCGGTATTGCAGGCTCGATATCCCGGGTATCTTCCCTCGTAAAGCCGCACAACGGTATTGAATGCCGTTATGACCGGTTCAGGCTCCGGCACTGGCCTGAGCATTTCAAGAATCCCCAGCACCTCTTCCAGTATGGCCTTTGAAGATCTCATATAAAGGAGATCCGAGAGCTGTTTATCGTTCATCCCTCTTCCCGTTTTTAAATATCCCTTATTGTTTTGACTGATCGTAACTTCTGCAGGATGCGGGATATATCCACTGCAAGATCGATACCAATCCTGGCCGGTGGAGGTCGTTTTCCAAATTTCGGTGGACTTTGCCAGACCATGATCTTTCGCGCCATGAAAACGTCAGGCAGATGGGTTTGCGCAGGAACCTGTCGATAGGGTAAACGCCAAGGGGTCGGGGCGTGTGACCCGGAGGTGGAGGAAAAAACCCCGGATTCCCCACATAGAGTTCACATGGTGTAAAGCACCTCTCCCATGTCAAAAATCCTGACACCCAGGGATTCCTCATATCTCGCAAGATTGACCAGGCAGATGGGGCACATCACCAGGATGTTCTTTGAAATGTCCGCGAGTTCGCGGATTCGGATGGTGGAGATTTCCTCGCTGAGATTGCCAAACGCGTATTCTATCGGTCCCCCGCAACAGGCGGTGTTCCCTCTGGTGTTCTCGGGCTCCAGAAGCCGGATACCGATTCTGTCCAGGAGTTGTCGCGCCTGATCCACCATTCCAAGGGCCCTGGCCATGACACAAGGATCGTGGATGACGAGCTCCTCCGGCAGGGTTGCCTTGTTTGCCTTGAACAGGCGTCCGTTTTGCCGGGCGAGGATTTCCAGGTAATGCCTCACCTTGAAGTCGGCCACCCCAAGATGCTTGGGGTAGAGGTCGCGGAGCATGAAGGTTGTATGGGGGTCGACCGTGATAAGCTCTTTGGCTCCATGGCGTTTGAGCAGATCAACCACCCTTTTCATGTGCGGTCTTATCTGCTCACCCAGGCCGAGATCGTGGAGGAGGACGCCGCTGTAAGGGTCGGATTCATAGAGGTAGGCGGGATGGCATTCCAAGCGTCCCAAAGCGGCGACGATTCCTTGCAAAACCTTGTCCGTCCGCGACTTGATTTCCTTCTCCCCTTTCGCCTTCATCCTTATGACCGCTTCCCCGGCGAACCGACTCCCCGCGGCGACCATTCTTCCGAGCCCTCTACGGGTGAGCAGGGGTTTGGCAGCGCTTGCCAGCCGGGTTGTCTGGATGACGTAGGGCAGCATTTGATACATCCTGCCGGTCAGGAGCAGGCTTTCGCCTTCTCTCGGAAGGTTCAATTGGTCCACCCATTCTGTCCAGTAGGGATGCTTGAACCCCAGCGGATCCCCTGTTCGTTCCAGGTTCCCCATGAGGGTAGAAAGCGTCCGGGAAATCAATTGCTTAGATCCTTTCACGATCCTTCCCTTCCGCCAGCGGTTCGGACAGGAGAGCTCTGCCCAGTTCAATGAGCGTACAGATGTCCAGATTTTGTCCTTTACTCTTGCAAACGACCTCACAGCGCCTGCATTGCAGGCAACTGTAAAGGGCGTAAGTCAAGGAATCATCAAATTTCAGCTTTCTGCGCAAGAGATAACCCATCGCCTGGAGCCGTCCAAAGGCAGACAGCGTCTCAACGCCTATGGAAGCCTGATAGGTGGGACACACGTCAACGCAGAACCTGCAGGCTCTGCACCTGGCGATCTCTTTGAGAAGGGTCTCCCTCAGGTTTTCCCGTTCCGTCACACCCACCCCTCCAGGTTGCCTCGGTTGAGGATATTGTTTGGATCCAGGGCTCGTTTCAAATTGAGCAGAAGCTGGAAATACGGCGCTTCATATCGTTTCTTCAAAAAAGAAACCCGTTGCGCGGTCAATCCCCATTCACCGCCGCATCCCCCGTATTTCACGTTGATTTCTTCCGTGACTTCTCGTACCTCTTGCACCACCGCCTTCTTGACCTCATTGGAAATGTCCTTGCTTGGAATGAAGGCGTATGCATGGATCGTGGGAGCGCCGATGTGACCGAACGAGTAGAAGTCTGGATTCTGATAGCTCTTCAGGTTCAGGATGGCATCCTTTGCGTCGTGATAAGCGTCCTTCAATTTATCCACCCTCGGGGTGATCTCGCTGCCGAAGGTGGAACCGAGCCGGTAGATGTAGTTTCCGGCCTCGGCCCGGGAGCTCCAGATCTTGTTCCACTCCTGGGTGTCTTTCACGATCTTTGATTGCAGGGGCCGGCCAACCTGGAGGAATTCCAGAAAACTTTCCGCTTTTTCCTGACAGCCCGCCTTGCTCCACGAATGGATGCACATCATGGCTACAGCACCTGCCGGCTCACCGAGGCCCACTGCATCGAATCCGGCCCTGGCCGATTTCTCGTCCAGGAATTCGAAAAACAGGGGCGTGGGGACCCCTTGCCGGTACATTTCCATCACGGTTTCCAGAATGTGGTCCGTCTCCCCGTAATAGGCCACGATATTTTCCATTTCCGGCTGAGGGATGAGGCGCATGCGGAGCTTGGTCAGGACGCAGAAAAGGCCCTCCGAACCGATGAGGAATTTGGTCGGCTCGATACCCGCCGGCCTGCGAGGGGACTCGGTGCCGGTTTCGATGATCTCCCCCGTGGGCAGCACCACTTCCAGGCCCAGAACATAGTCTCCTGGTTTTCCCAGCGCCGCATCCACCGCGTGGGCGCTGGTGTTCACCGAAACGGCCCCTCCGATGGTGGCAACAAGCTCGCTACCCGGGAATACGGGAAGCATGGCCCTGTGCCGTGCCAGCGCTTTTCTCACCTTGGCAACGTGCAGCCCCGGCTCCACTTCAAAGTATCCACGCTCCGGGAAAATCTGGATATCCGTCATCCTCCCCATATCGAGAACGATGCAATTTGTTTTGGGCCGAGCAAGTCCCACCAGGGAAGTCCCGGATCCGTGGATATGCACGGGAATCCCTTTTTCATTGGCATACCGCAAAATCCGCGAGATTTCCCGGCTGCCTGCAGGCCTGACCACCGCATAGGGCATGTTGTGCTCTTCCACGTCGTAGGGCATGACATCCTTTGCATACACCAGGGATGTGGGTTTGTCGGTGAATACATGGGCCTCGCCCGCAATTTTGGCCAGATCTTTGTGTAGCCTTTTCAGGTCCATCCCCATTGAAAAAGACCTCCTCCTAACTCTCCATTTGCAGAAGCGCCGTCATGGGCTCCAAGGTTTCCATTTCTTCCAGGTTTTCGATCATGGAGAGGAGTTCGTCCATGCGATCAAGACGGATCTTGCTGTACTGCACGCATTTTTTGAATTTCCCTTTGCACTGCTCCAGGCTCATGGGCCGGTTCGGATTTCCGAGGGGCGTGTGAACCGTTGTCTCATAGGCCTGCCCTTTTGCCGATTTAATGATCATGCTGGCATGAAGGAGGTCCTTGGCGGGCAGGGACGAATCCACGGAGACCTTCACCCGTTCAGACAGCGCCTTGACTTCCCTGTCCATGATGGCATCCATCTCAAAGTCCTCAAGGAAAACGTCTCCCCGCAGGAGAGCTGCACTGACCGTGTAGGGGATGCTGAACTGGGCATCGACCTGCGGGTTTGTGCCGATTACAAAAGGCTTACCCACCATCTCGTGGACCATTTTAGAGGCCGTCACCCGAATCTCCTGGAGATCATCCACCGAACCTCCCCAGCGGTTCCGTAGCTCCAGGGCGGCATCGATAGAGGCATGGGTCATCCGGCAGGCGGGGTAGGGCTTCAGGCTCAAATCCACAATGCAGAAATGCTCTCCAAGGCCTGAAGTGACAGGCTTGGGGTCATACTCGCCTCTCTCATAGAGGTTGTAGAAGCCGTACTCCCCCTCAAGAAAACTGTGGCTCCCGGTGATTCCCGCCCTTGAAAGAAATGTCGAGGTGACTCCCGCCTGGGCGGCGAAGCCTGGTTGCATGCGCTTGACGAGACGCCCTTCCAAAAGACCTTGTGCGTTTCCGGCTGTCTGGCTGTAAACCACACCCAGGGCGTTTTTCATTTGACTGGAATTGAGGCCCATGATCTTTGCGGCCGCGGCCGCGGCCCCGAAAGAGCCGCAGGTGGAGGTCCGGATCCAGGAAAGGGGCCTGGTGATCGCCAGACTGACCCGGCAGATCATATCCACACCCAGCACAAGGGCTAAAATGAATGTTTTGCCGTCTACCCCTCCCACGGCTTCGGCTGCCGCAAGGGCCGCCGGAAGAACGCTCACAAAGGTGTGGAGGGCGGAAGCGTCGAGGGTATCGTCAAAGTCCAGGGCATGCATCATCATGCTGTTGGCAAGGGCCGCAAAAGGAGGAGCCGCTTTCCCGCCGCGTATCAGGATAGAGCATGGCGGATTTCCGCCCCAGGATTTCACCATTTCCACAACCTCGGGACACCCGGGCGCAAGAGAACCCGGGAAAAGGACGCCCAGGGAATCCATGATGAGCAATTTGCAACATCGCACAACCTCTGGTGGCAGGTTCTCAAAGTTCACCGCTTCGAGATGGTTTACAAGCCTGTCCTCCAAAGCAGAAACCCCTTCTCCCATGGTTCGATCCTCCTTTCTATTCCGCTCCCGCACGGAAAGACGGCAGCCGGAGAAGGATGCCGTTTCCCGACCGATGATCTTGCTTTTTCAACTCTGAAACATGCCGATTCCACCGGATCTTCAGGTAGGAAAGGCGATCACCCCGATACCCTTTCCGGATGGATGAGAAGTGTAGAAATTGCCTTTAGGATTAGCAGCCTATCTCTTTGGAATCAACCGATTTCTCTTTGTTCTTCCACTTTATATGTGAAATCAACGGATAATGCATTGAAAAAGTGCGCAAGAACGTCCGGTTGATCACCACGTGGTGGAGATTTCTTTTCAGGAGGGAACATAGGTCTTCTTGACAAAAAAGCGAGGTAATACTAGCAATAACCGTCAGGTTGAATGGGTGCACGTGCCTCAAGTTTAAGAGGCTTTCGAGGGTGTTGAGAGAACCCCTTTTCTGATCTGATCGGAAGATGTTTCCGCGTGGCTTTGACACCTCCCCACATTTTGTATCCTGCCGCGAAAGGCTTGAATTTCAGTAGGGGAACCGGAGCCGGTGGGAGCGGGCCGCTGCAAAAAATAAAACTGCTGGCATGGGAGTATCCAGCTGAGGGGGTGGGGTAGGCCTGGGAGGAGATCTGCGCGTTCAGGCAAGTCGAATTTCTATAAGTGTCGTGCCGTAAAGGATACGCCGTGTGAAGGAAAAGATGTCCAAAGGCAAGATCATCGCTGAAGGGAAGGCCGAGGATCTCCTCCATAACGAGAGGATAAGGAAGGTGTACCTGGGTCTGTAGAAAGGATTCGGAGAAGGATATCCTGAAGAAATTTTGGACCGTCCCGTCCCGGGATCATAACGGGAAGCAAAGGCGTCGGTTGAAAATTGGAGTGAAAGGAGTCGGAGAAATGAGCCGCAAGCTTGTAGACGCGTTGGTAAAGTTCGACGAAAAGGTCGTCATGGAAGCCTTAGAGACCGGCCTGGCAAATGGAGAGGACCCCATGGGACTTCTTAGGGACCTGCAGGAAGGAATGAGGATCGTCGGAGAAAAGTTCAGCAAAGGGGAATACTTTCTCAGCGAACTTATCATGTCTGCAGATCTCTTTTCGAGGGCCATGAAAGTCATCGAACCCAAACTGGAAGGGAGGGTTGAAGAGACCATAGGCAAAATCGTCATCGGAACTCCAAAAGGGGACATCCATGATCTGGGCAAGAACATCTTCGCTACCGTGGCGAGGGGAGCCGGGCTTGAAGTCCATGATCTCGGGGTAGACGTTCCGGCAGGGCGTTTTCTGGAAGTCATTGAAAAGGTGAAACCCGATATTTTGGGTTTTTCAGCACTCATCACCACGGCTTTCGAGCCCATGAAGAAGGTGGTGGACGCCCTGAAGGAAAAAGGGATGAGAGAAAGGATCAAAGTCATCATCGGTGGAGGAGTGACCACGGAGACCGTGAAAAGATATGTGGGGGCCGATGCGCAGACGAACGATGCGGTTCGGGGGTTGGAGTTGTGTAAAGAATTTGTCCGCAGATTTTAGGACACGCCAATGATTGGAGGACCAGTGAGATGATCAGAGAAACCATGACACCAGCTGAGAGAATGGAAGCGGCGGTCAAGCTGGAGCCGCTCGACCGGATTCCCTGCGCCCCGTTGATGGACGTCTATTTCCCCTCAAGGCACAAGGGCTGGACCACCTCGGCGGGTCTTCATAACATGCATAAAGGGTTTCATGCCATTGTGGATATCTTTGATGAACTGGGAGGCTGGGACGGCATGCTCTTACCGGGTTATAGCATTCCCGCCACTCCCCACGCGTACACCGGGGTCGTGGTCGGCAAGACCATCAACCCCGGCTACGAATTGGGGGAAGATGAGGTCGCTCAATTTGTGGAAAGAGAGGTTCTCACCAGGGACGATTATGACGACATCATCAATTTGGGCTGGAATGGATTTCGCCTGAAAGCAAAAAACCGGTTCAACCCTCATCCGGAGGACCGAATCGTCGGCTGGACAAAGAACCAGATGGAGCAGTACAGGTATGAACTGGACCTTTGGAGAAAAAGAGGGGTCCGGAGCCTCTGCGGGGCACTGACCATGTCGCCGCTGATGATCCTTTCCACATCAAGAACCCTGTTGGAAGTTACGAAGGACATCTACCAGATTCCCGACAAATTGGAAGCGGCGATGGATGCCATGGTCGATGATCTTATAGCCGATTCCATCGAGGCGGCGAATCTGAGCGGGGAGCCGGGTGTCATGCTGATCATGGAGCGGGGCGGCTCTTTTTACTATTCCCTGAAGATTTATGAACGCTTTGAATACCCGCACATGAAAAAAATGGTGGAGGCCTTCGCGAGGGCGGGGCTGATCACAGTGATGCACCTGGACCAGAGCTACACGGAGAACTTGCCGTACTTTCTCGACCTGCCGGCCAAGATGGTTGTGGCCGAACTGGACAGCATGACGGACATCTTCAAGGCCAAGGAGATCCTGAGGGGGCACATGTGTATCGCCGGAGATGTCCCGGCGGCGCTGACAGCGCTGGGAACCCCGGAGGAAGTGGAAGAATACTGCAAAAAGCTGATCGATGTGGTGGGCGAGGGGGGCGGCTTCATTTTGAGTTCGGGCTGCACGGTGCCGGTGGACTGCAAGATGGAAAACCTCCGGGCGATGGTTGAGACGGCCAAGAACTATTATCCTCACTAGCCGGTACATAGGCCCATGGTGCCCGTTGGATCTGTCGGACCACCGGAAGAAGCCCTACGCCATCCGCGGCAGGCTCCGGCCCACCTTGATGCACCATGGCTGCTCATGGCGATGGCTCCTTGCCCTTGTTTTTCCAAGAGATGCCCAGTGCGGAAGTGGGGGGAGAGTCACTCAACTGGTATCTCTTCCCCTTTTCGTTTACGAGGCCACTCGATCTCGATCATCCCCGGTTCCACCATCCTCACTTTAATCTCCTCTTTGTTCACCTCCTTGTTTATCCGAAGGCGCATCACGTGAGAGTCGGAGGTCCTGGAATACCCGACCTTAAAAGGTCTTGGCCCAAAAAAGGCCCCCATTCCAAACGGACCGATTCTGATGTCGAAAAGATCCTCCCAGTCTTCTTCAAATTTCATGTTCATTCCTCCTAAAAAATGTTTTCACTTCTAGACGCTCGGTCTACAGAACCTATTCTAGATTCGCCTGCAAAAAAATCAATGCACACTTGTTCACCGACCAAGCGGTGGCGGCCACAAATCACGCTGCCGGTGCCAGGGAAGATCCGAAGCCTACCCTGGTCCTCAGCCAGCACAACCTAAAGCCTGGAACCCAGAAGCCAGCCGCCAGTCGCCAGAACCAAGAACCCAGCCCCCCGAAAACTGAATGAAGATGGAAGTTTTCGGCTTTTATATCACACATGAGGGCAGATCAGTGGTATGGTCCGGTCAATGGAAAGGGGAGAAGAGAACATGAAATTTGAACATATTGTTTATGAAAAAAAGGATCGAATCGCCAGAATAACCATCCATCGACCCGATGTCCTGAATGCTTTGAACCGGGAAGCTCTCCTGGAATTGAAAAGGGCCGTCGAAGTCGCCGAAGAGGATGGGGATGTGGGGGTCGTCGTCCTTACAGGATCCGGCGGCAATTTTTGCAGCGGTGTCGATTTGAACTCGCTTGGGGACCGGAAGATTGAAGGAGGCGCAGTAGGTTCGATCCTCGACGACCCCGCCCGAGAGCTCATCCATGCGATTCAGCGTGTTCCGAAAGTGGTCATCGCCCTGGTGGACGGTTATTGCATCACCGGAGGGGTGGAAATTGCCCTGTGTTGCGACTTCATCATCGCTTCAGAGGAGGCGAAGTTCGCTGATACCCATGTGCGCTGGGGGCTGCGATGCAGCTGGGGCATGAGCCAGCGTCTTCCGATGAGAATCGGAATGCTGAAGGCCAAGGAACTCACCTTTACGGCTAAAATGATCACGGGGCGGGAGGCTGAAAGGATCAATCTGGTGAATCGGGTGGTCCCCGGGGAAAAACTGGAGGAGACGGTGCAAAATTTGGCAGGAGAGATTCTTTCCAATAGCCTGGAGGCCATTGCCGCCCACAAGTCCCTTTACAATCAAAGCATGGGGTATCTGCTCGAGAGGGGATTGGAACTGGAAGCCAAGAGCCGATTCCTCATCACGGACACGGAGGAGCGGCTCGAGAATTTCAGAAGTCGCCTTCGCGGCAGGTAACCTGTTCCCTTCCTTTCCCTCGAGCTTGAGGTCGGTAGATTATCCCGTAACTGCCTTGTTGAAGGGAAATGAATACGGGCTTTCCGCTTGACACCCCAAATCGTTGTTGCTATTGCTCGATCGATTACCCTGAAGGAATGTTTCACAACCCTCCCGTAATTGAATAAGGAAAAGGGCCACAGATGAATCCATCAAAAAGGGGCCGGTCCGGAAAAGACGGTGAAGGGTGAACGGCTGCAGCAAACCATACAATCGGAGGTGAGTGATGCGTAAGGGATTTTTTGCGGTTTTGTCGATTGCGGTATTGATTTTCGGCTTGGCTGGATCATCTGCCGCCGAGGAGGGCGTGACCGATACGACGATCCTGATCGGGTCCCACCAGGATTTCAGCGGGCCCGCGGCTTTGTGGGGGCAGCAGGTGAGCCAGGGCATGAAGATGCGGGCCCAGGAGATCAAGGAAGCCGGCGGGATTTACGGCCGGAACCTGGAATTCGTCTTCGAGGACGACGGCTGGGACCCAAAGAAAGCCATTATGGTCACGAACAAAATGATCAATCGGGACAAGGTCTTTGCCTTTGTGTGCAATATGGGGAGCGCAACGGCGCTGGCCACCAAGCCCATCATCTCGCGGAAGAAGATCCCGCAGCTCTTTCCCGTGTCCGCGGCGACCGGCTTTTTCGATCCGTTCGACCGGTACTGCTTTGCCGGATTCACGCCCTACTATGACCAGGCCCGCGCGCTGGTCAAATATTTTGTGGAAAATATGGGGTTAAAGGACAAGCGGTTCGGCTACATGTACCAGGACGACGAAATGGGCCACATCATGAAGCAGGGCGTGGAGGACCAGCTCAAGGTTTACAACATCAATCTGGTGGAGAGCGTGTCCTACAAGAGGGGGGCCATCGAGCTCACATCGCAGGTGGCCCGGCTTCGGAAGGCTCATTCGGACGTGGTTATTTTGGGTAACGCCGTCAAAGAGATCGTCATGGCCGTCCGGGAAATGCATGTGATTGGCTGGAATCCAATGGTGGGCACGTTTACAACAGGCCAGACCAAGTTCGTCAACCTTTTGGCCACCAAGTCCGGCGTCTCGGCCGACGGTTTGTACTGCTGCGCCATGATGCCTGAAGTCCGGGCGGACAGTCCGCGGAAAACCGTCCGGGACTGGTGGCAGCGGCATGTGCAGTGGTACGGCAAGGACCCGGACGGCCCAACGACGGCGGGATACAACGCGATCGTCGTCTTTGAGAAGGCGGCGCGTAAGGTCGGCAAGGACCTGACCCGCGAGAAGTGGATCGACGCGCTCGAGACGTTCCGGGACGAGCCGGACGAGATCTTTGGCTCGGTGCCGCTCACGTATACGCCCACAGATCACCAGGGCCCGCGGGCGGTTTACATCACGCAGATGAAGAACGGCAAGTACGAACAGGTCTCGGACTTCATCGACTATCGAAAATAACGTTTTTTCAAGGCTGGATCGGGGGCTGATGGGCGGTGTTTTCCGCAAGCCCCCCTCGCTTACTTCTTGAAGTTGAGATCCATATTCATTTCCAGGGCGAGTTTCTCCAGGTCTTCCTTTAGCCTCAGGATGGGTTTTTGAGCAGGTACGGCCGCCTCCAGAGTCAGGCTGAAGAGGGGGGCACCGGAAAATGGCGCTTGGGTGACGTGGCTTTCCAGGGACCGGATATTGACCTTCCCTTGATGGAGAATGTGGACGATTTTTTGAACGATTCCAGGGTGATCCATGGCAGTCACCTCGAATTTCAAGGGAAGCGCGGGATCCGTGGGAGCCGCCGTTGGATCTTCCGCTTCGTGAAGGGAAGTTTCGAGTCCCACCTTCTTGAGGTGGCTCAGAGCGGCCCCGATTTCTTCCAGTTGCTCCGAGGAGCATGAAAAGAGGGTCATGATGGAGAAACATCCCCCCATCACGGCCATTTGGCTGTCCTCGATGTTTGCCCCTCGCTCGAAGAGAAGCGTGGAGACTTCATCGACGATCCCCGGCCGGTCTTTTCCCACTGAAAGGAGAATCCTATATCTTTTCATATTCGTCCAAGGTTCCCTTCTTCCACAATTTTGCCTAATTCCGACAGATGGACCGGCACAAACTCGACTCCGAAAACGGCTTCCATATGCTTTCTTGCCGCCGGACGAACGGAATTCATGGATACTTCCCGGCCAAGCTCCAGTTCAAGGGAGGTCATCTGGACGTCCTGCAAACCACAGGGAAAAATCCATGAAAAAGGCTCCAGGGCAAGATTGACGTTGAACGCCAGGCCGTGGAAGGCAACCCCTCGGCGAATGGCGACCCCGACGCTCCCGAGTTTCCGGTTGCCGACCCAGACCCCCCTGTTGATGGCATTCCTCCCCGCCTTCACTCCCCACTGGGCGGCGGTCCTGATCATCACTTCTTCGAGGGCCGTCACGTAATCGATGACGCCGAGCTTCGCCGCCTCCAGGTCGAGGATGGGATAAACGACGAGCTGACCCGGTGCATGAAAGGTAATGTTGCCTCCCCGCTCCGCCTGGAAAACCGGAATGCCTCTTCCTTCCAGGAATTCCCTGGGAATGGTCAGGTTTTCCAGCCCCCCCCTTCGGCCGAGGGTAAAGACAGGGAAGTGCTCCAGGAAAAGGACGGTGTCTTCGGCAAGGAACCTCTCTTTCCTTGCGCGAACCAGTTGGTGCTGGAGCTCCAGAGTTTTTCCATACTCCATGACGGTGAGTTCCACATGCAACCATTTCTTGCTCTTCGGATCCACCTGAAACCCTCGCCGACTCACCTTATCCTGCAAGACAGGGGCGTCTTGCCGCTGCGGTTTCATCCATTCTCCTTGTCCTGGAGCGTCTCGGAGCCGTCCTCAAAAGCTCCGGCTCTTCCTCCGCCTCTTTTGCAATGCTTTTGCAGGCTTCAATAAAGAGATCCAGGTTTTCCTTGGATTCCGTCTCCGTGGGTTCGATCATGATCGCACCGCTCACAACCAGGGGGAAATAGATCGTGGGTGGATGGAACCCGTAATCCATAAGCCGTTTGGCCATGTCCAAGGTGGTCACCTTGAAAGCCCTTTGTGTTCTGTCTGAAAATACGCACTCATGCATGCAGGGCCTGTCGTAAGCCAGGTGAAAGACCCCCTTGAGGCTTTCCTTGATGTAGTTGGCGTTCAGGACGGCGAGTTGACTGGCTTTCTTCAGGTTCTCCGGACCCATGCTGCGGATATAGCAGTAAGCTTTTGCCATGACTCCGAAATTGCCGTAGAAGGCATGCACCTTCCCTACGGATTCCGGAAAATCTTCAGAGAGGATGTATTCGCTCTTTTCGTGAAGGATGCGGGGAACGGGAAGAAACCGTTGCAGGTAGTCTTTGACGCATAGGGGCCCGGAGCCGGGTCCGCCGCCGCCGTGGGGAGTCGAGAAAGTCTTATGGAGGTTCAGATGCAGGACATCCACACCGATTTCCCCCATGTCCACCATCCCCATCACGGCGTTCATGTTTGCGCCGTCACAATAGACCAATCCCCCCTTTTTGTGAACGATTTCGGAAACCTCCTGAATGTTCTCCTCAAACAAACCCAGGGTGTTGGGGTTGGTGACCATGATCCCCGCAGTGTCTTCGTCCATGGCTTGGGCGACAGGCTCAGGAGAAAGCACCCCCGCTTCATTCGATTTCACAGCCACAGGCCGATATCCGCAAAGGGCTGCGCTGGCGGGGTTGGTGCCATGGGCCGTATCCGGGACAAGAATCTTGGAGCGTGGCCTGCCCTTGGTTTTGTGGTATGAATGAATCAAGAGCATCCCCGTGAGTTCTCCCTGCGCCCCTGCAGCAGGCTGAAGACTGACCGCGTCCATCCCCGTAATCTCCGCCAGTAGGCGCTCCAGTTCAAACATGAGCTTGAGGGCTCCCTGACAATGATGGAAAGGAAGGAGGGGATGCGCCCCTGAAAATCCCGGAAGGTTTGCCAGCTTTTCGTTGACCTTGGGGTTGTATTTCATGGTGCAAGAGCCCAGTGGATACATTCCGGTGTCCACCCCGAAATTCCAGGTGGATAGCCTCGTGTAGTGCCGAACCACATCCATTTCGCTAAGGTCGGGAAAGTCCGGGCCTTCGCCAAAGCTCTCCTCATCCAGAGGATAAAAGCCCACATCCCGGCGAGGGAGTGAAAACCCCCGCCTGCCCTTTTTGCCCTTTTCCCAGAGGAGCGGTTCATTCAGGATCAACCCTGTCGTCCCGGGGGGTTCTCTCATGAGGCCACCTCTCTGACCAGGACATCCATGTCCTCCTTTGATTTCGTCTCCGTTACACAAAGAAGGTAGTGATTGCAGAGTTCAGGGTAATAGGGTGCCAGGGGCAGGCCTGCAACGATGTTTTTCCCGAGCAGCTCCTTGTGCCGTAATTCAAAGCCGGCAGGAAACTCCACAACGAATTCGTGAAAGGTGGGACAATCAAAGGGTAGTTTGAATCCCGCTCTTTTCAATTCCGCTTTGAGATATTCGGCTTTGTCGTGATTGAGCCGCGCAAGTTCCCTGGTTCCGGTGCCTCCCAGGGACGCCATGTATATGGCAGCCCCCAGCGCACAGAGGCTGTTGTTGGTGCAAATGTTGCTGGTGGCCTTTTCTCTTCGGATGTGCTGCTCCCTGGTGGCCAGAGTTAGAACGAAACCACGTTTTCCCTCCATGTCCAAGGTTTGCCCGACCAGCCGGCCCGGCATGTTTCGTACGTATTTCGCCATGCTTGCGAACATCCCGAGCGCAGGTCCTCCGAAGGAGGGAGGAATCCCGAAGCTTTGCCCTTCTCCGCAAGCGATGTCGGCCCCTTGACTACCCGGGTTTTTAACGATGCCGTAGGCCAGAGGCTCAGTGAAACAGGTGATGAATAGGGCTCCTCTTTCGTGGGCCTTTTCACCCATCAACCTGAGGTTTTCTATGCATCCGAAGAAGTTCGGCGACTGAACCGCCAGTGCTGCGGGCCCGTCCAGGTCAGCCAGAGGCCCGAGATCGGTCCTTCCGTTTTTTAGACGAGGAAGTTCCATGATCTCATAGCCGGTGGGTTCGAGATAGGTCTTCACCACACGCCGGTACAGGGGATGAACGAGGCATGAAACAGCCACCCTTTTTCGCCCCGTGACGCGGATGGCCATAAGGAGAGCCTCGGCAAGGGCTGAGGCCCCATCGTACAGCGATGCGTTCGCCACCTCCATGCCCAGAAGTCGGGCCACCAGTGTTTGGTACTCGTAGATGGCCTGAAGGGTTCCCTGGCTCATTTCCGCCTGGTACGGGGTATAGGAGGTGACGAATTCGGAGCGGCCGAGCAGGGAGTTGACCGACGCGGGGAGGTAATGTTCGTAGCTACCGGCCCCCATGAAAACCTTGTAATCCGGAGCCGAAGCGACCGTGCTGGAAAGAGCTTGCATGAGTTCATTCAGTTCCCACTCGGTCACGGCCTCCGGCAGATTGAGGGGCTTTTTGCGCCGGCAATTCTCGGGCACCACGGAAAAGAGCTCGTCCAGACTCCCCGTCCCCACGGCCTGTAACATGGAAGAGATATCGTCTTCCGTATGGGGCAAGTATCGCATTTACTCCAACCCCTTGAGCATTTCCAAATACGCCTCATGGGTCATGAGCTTTTCCAGGTCCTGTGGATTGTCGGGCGTGACCTGGATCATCCAACCACCCTCGTAAGGACTCTGGTTCACCAATCCGGGAGCTCCGTCCAGGTCCCCGTTTACCGCAAGAATTTCTCCTCCCACGGGCATGAACAATTCAGAAACAGCCTTGACCGATTCGACGGTACCGAATCGAGTCCCTTTTTCAATGGCCTCACCCACCTTGGGGAGGTCTATGAACACGATATCCCCTAGCTGGTCCTGAGCATAGTCGGTGATGCCCACCCTGACCTTGTTATCCTCCATCCTGGCCCACTCGTGGTCTTCTGCGTACCGCAGGTCATCCGGCAAGGTCAATTCGTCGAGTTCTTTCATTGTTTTCCTCCTGTTAATGCCCATCGCTTCATTGAAGTAAGGGCACAAAAGCGTTTGGATTTTCAGCTCCACCCTCGTCCCCGATCCACCGCGCCGGAGTCGACCCGCCGGGTGAGGTGAAGAGGGTCGGATCAGAGCCGGTTCTGGGTGAGGCTAATAAACGAAATTGATGTATTTGTCAATTTTCTTTTTATCTTTTATCTATATTATAGCATTATATTTATATTTTCATTGAAATCATAAGAATTAGGTGATAAGGATGCACGCAAGTGTATCAGATCTGCAGAAAAAAGTGGAGTGGAGGTTCATTGATCATGACCATGAGAGTCGTTGTCCTGGGTGCCGGACCCGGAGGATACATTGCCGCTGTCCGAGCGGCGCAGCTTGGGGCGGAAGTCACCGTCATCGAACAGGATAACGTTGGTGGAGCCTGTCTTAACTGGGGCTGCATCCCGTCCAAAGTCATGAAGACCACGGCTGAATTGCTCGAAAAACTGAACAAGGCCCGAGAATTCGGGATCCAGCTCCAGGGCGGTTTCCGGCCGGATATGAAAGCCCTCAACGCCAGAAAGGAAACCGTTATTCGGAATCAGCGAGAAGGAATCCTCAGGCTTTTCCGTCATCACAAGATCCGGTACCTAAGAGGAGCGGGTGCGGTTCAAAGTGCCGGTCTTGCCGTGGTCCAGGTGGAAGGGGGAGAAATCCTCGAACTTCCATGGGATCGGCTCATTGTGGCCACGGGCTCCCGGCCGCTTCAAATTCCGCTGCTTCCATTCGATGGAGAAAGGATCCTGTCGAGCAACGAAGCCCTCTACCTTGATGAAATCCCCGCTGCTCTGCTCATTGTCGGAGGCGGTGTGATCGGGTGTGAATTCGCTTTCATCTTTTCTTCTCTGGGATCGAAGGTGACTCTTGTGGAAGCCATGTCTCGCTTGCTCCCCCTTCCATCCATAGACGATACCTGCTCTGAGCTGATCCAGAGAGAAATGAAAAAGCGCAAGATCGATTTCATGGTCAACCGGACGGTGGAAAGGGTGGAAGAGAACGGGAAAAAACTCTCCGCCGCCATCGGGCCCGCCCCTTTCGTGGATGAACTGGAAGCGAAAAAAATGAAGACCCTCACCGTGGAAGCGGACAAGGTACTGGTTTGCGTCGGGCGGACGCCCAATACCACGAACCTTGGAATGGAGTCCCTGGGGGTGCGGATGGATGAGAGGGGCTGGATTGGCACAAATGAAAGGATGGAGACATCCGCTCCCCGTGTCTATGCCATCGGGGACGTTCTCGGTCCATCCAAAATTATGCTTGCCCACGTGGCCTCATCAGAGGGGTTGGTTGCGGCTGAAAACGCCATGGGCGGAGAAGAAGCTATGAAGTACGAGATTGTCCCCGGGGCCGTTTTTACCACCCCGGAAGTAGCCAACGTGGGCTTGACAGAGGCTCAGGCCAAATCCCGAGGCTACAATGCTCGATCGGACAGCGTCCTTTTCCGTAACCTGGGCAAGGCACAGGTCATCGGTGAGATTGCCGGAGAAGCAAAAATCGTCTCGGATGCCGAGAACGGAAGAATCCTGGGGGTGCACATGGTGGGCGCCCATGCCACGGATCTCATTGCCGAAGCAGCACTTGCCGTGAAAGTGGGCATTACGGTGAGAGAGCTTGCTCAACTCATCCATGCCCATCCGACCCTTGCTGAGGTCATGCGGGAGGCTTCTTTCAAATCTCTGGATCGAGCGCTTCATGGGTGAGGGTCGTCCGGTTTACCAATGAGTCCATGGCCCCGGAGTCTGCCTGGGAGGGCGGGATTTGAGGAAAGAACTGCGGCGCACTTGACAATCTGCAAAACTGGTTACTTTTAGCGAGGGAAGTGCAAAGTCGTTCTTCATAGGGGGTTGATCTTTGAGAGCGCAATGAGGTTTTCGCTCTCAAAGAAGGATGTGCTCCCCTCGGTGATTGACAGCAGTGTCAGGGTTGTACCTATGCATTGATGGTGATGCGCTTCAAGGCCCAGTCATCCCGCCATGTGGAGGACGAAACCCCCCACACGTTCACAGAAAACCGTTAACCCAAAAAAGGAGAAACGAGAATGGATCCAAAAGAGGCAGAAAAAATCATCAAAGGAAAGAGGGTACTCATCGTAGATGATGAAAGAGACGTCCTGGATACGCTCATTGACCTATTGGAGGTGTGTAAGATTGACGCCGCCTCCTCTTTCGAGGAAGCCAAAAAACTTCTTGAAAGCAATGATTACGATGTGGCCGTGCTGGACATCATGGGGGTGGACGGTTACGGGCTGCTGGAGATCGCAAACAAGAGAAATATCCCCGCTCTCATGCTCACCGCCCACGCGCTCACGGAAAAGGATCTCAAGAAATCAGCGGAAGGCGGGGCCTCCTACTATGCGCCCAAAGATCATATCGACGACATTGCCGTCTACGTTGCCGATGTCCTCGAGGCCAGGGAAAAGGGCAAGAACGTTTGGGTGAAGTGGTTTCAAAGATTGGCCGGGTTTTACGATAAGCGATTCGGAGGAACGGACTGGAGGGAGAAAGAAAAGGAGTTCTGGCAAGACAAGATCGGAACAGGTCTTTAAATGGGTTTGATTAAACGGTGGTGAAATTCGGAGATTTTACCCGGGGTAGCGACGAGACAGCATCCATGCCGCGTCAATCCTGGAAGATCCAGTAAGTTTGCACAGGCGGCCATTTTTCCCGTTCGGTCTCAATCTTTCATCGTTGCGACAGGGACCCATGGCGTGGCAGTGTCAAATCGCAAATAGAAAGGCAGGGCGAAAATCACCCTGCCTGGGAAAAATCGAGCACTTTCGGCTAGGGCTGGTATAGATCCATGTACCCGGATTGCACTTTTAGCGGAAAACCTACATCGATGTAATAGTCCTTACCCGCTCCAAGTCCAAAGGGTGGTAGGTTGACTAAGCGTTTCACACTGGGTCTCCCTGTTGCAGCGAACTTAGTCACAATTTTCATCCAGGCTTCATTTACATACTCGTCCTTATAGTCAAACCCCGGGGGCCCAAGATCACTTGAATCCCCATCCGGGTCCCTTATGAGGACTCCTACGAGCAGAGGTAAGACCCCCTGGGTGCCAAACTCATAGGAAACCTCATCCCCATGCCAGGCTACCACACCCTTTTCTTTCCAGTTGGACGGTACATGGCTGAACAGATAAACATACATATTGGATTTGCCGCTGAGTAAGACATCAGCCCAAGCCTGAATCCCCGTATGCTTCGCGGCTTCCCCTTCCGCTCCGCCGATCATGAAGGGGACATCGTTCTGCTCGCCTGCGGCAAAGGTGTTATAGATACTCTTCGGGAGAGACCAGCCGTCCACCGTAAATTGGGTGTTGTAGCGGTACTCTGAGGCTCCCAAAATGATCTCCTGCCAGGTAAGGGCTCGCATCTCTTCAAGAGTGGTGGCACCGAGACTATCCATAAAGGAATCACCCTTGGCTTCCGCATCGTCAAGGTCTAAACAATAAGAATAAGGATTCACGCCCGGCCCGCTGATCGTACATCCGGATTGCACAATGGCCCTCTGGAAAAGCCCTCTAGCCAAAGGAGATGACAACAACCAAAGCACCTTGGTACCTCCTCCGGAATGGCCAAAAATCGTTACGCATTTCGGATCACCACCGAAAGCGGCGATGTTACTCTCCACCCACTTCAGAGCAGCGATCAGGTCTAACTGACCGTAGTTTCCAGACGTATATATCTCAGACTCATCCTGTGATTCCTCGCTAAGCAGGGGATGAGCCAGGAAGCCTATCGGCCCTATCCGGTGCTGGACGGTTACGACAACGACACCATTATTGGGTAGCGGGCCGCTGTTATAGGTCACCGGGTTGCTGGAACCGGTCGTGATGCCGCCCCCATGGAACCAGACCATGACGGGCAGGCGATCATTCGCGTTTTTTGCCGGGGTTATAACGTTTAAGTAAAGGCAGTCCTCGCTCATCCCTTCCTCGGGTATGCCACCGTAGACTATGCTGGCCGGAAAGCTCTGCGGGGCCATGGGGCTGAAGTGGGTGCATTCCCGGATTCCTTCCCATGGCGTGACCGGCTGAGGCGGCTTCCACCGCAAATCCCCCACAGGGGGAGCGGCATAGGGAATTCCTCTATAAACCCGAACATCTTCTCCAATTTCACCGATCGTTGCCTCCACAGGATCCCCATATAGGTTCGTGGCACTAAACCGAATGATGTCGATCGTCGTACCGGAGATCCACCCTGCGTCTGTGCGTATTGGATCAACAAGATGGGCGCCTAATTTCCCCCCCGGTTTATGCCACGGTTTACCCTTGGAATGCTCTTTCGCCATCGCCGTAGAGCCGACCATTATCATCACTGCAAAGGCAAGGACCACGAATAAAACTGTTCGTTTAAAAAGTCTCATTGTATTGCTCCTTGTGCTTTTGTTGATGAAATTTCTAATCTCCTGTCGTCGATATCATTTTGTTCAGGTACGATGCTTTCTTCGTCATCACCCCCTTCCTTAAGGCTGTATTACAACATGGCGGAGCTTCCCTCTCGCACCCTTTCTGGCAGACCCCTTGATCCGAAAGGGGAGGTGCACATAAGCTTGCTCTCCTACAGGAAAAAATTTATCCCTGGAACTACGTTCCAATTTTACCTTTTTGAATATTTTGGCCAGAAGTGCTTCACCTTTTTAGCTTTTTTTACTTTGACCCGATCACTGCCCTCAAAAGATAAGTCGCCGTAATCGTATACTGCCCCAAAATCGCCTTTTAGGGTAAGTTTGCTCTTCCCTGCATCCAGTAATTCAGCGAAATCCTGAATGTTGAATTTGAATATCCATCTTTTTCCGGCCAATGTTCCACTTAAAGGCGGTATACTGTTTAGCCTGACACTTTCAACGTTGAGATCTTCAATGTAGCCTTTCGACAAATCCTTGGGAAAAGACACAAAAGCCGTGAACACCCCTCTGCTTTTGCAATTCAAAATACGCGGTGCGATTCGCACGTGGGCTTTGATTGGTTCTCCGCCGATCGGCAGAACAAGACACGATTTGTGGGAACGATGACGATAAATGCTTACGGAAGGCGGAGGATCCAAGCGGGGTGTCTGGGTCGCGTCTGCACAGCTTATAGTGAGCATGATGCGATGTCCTGCCTTGAAGATATAAGAGGTGGGACCCAGGTTAAAAGCCAATTTTACTGGCACCCCTGGTTTGATTGGCTTTTGGTCCTTCTCGAAAGTTCGATGGTATGGAAGTCTGGAATTGTCATACGGAGGTTTATGTAGGGCCAAATTAGACGCCCTGATCCGCCCCTCAACGGCGAACGACGTGTAGGTACCGTCCGGATGAACGTCGTCAAGATAAGCCAAAAAATCTCCGTCAGTCGCCGTCGAAGAGATCCAAAGATAGACTACCGGGTGCCCTGTTACCTCTACATCTTCGGTCAAGGGTGCAGTGGCGTAGGTCAGTCCTTTCTCTGATCGGTTCTCAGTTGTAATACCGTAGTCGACAAGGTATTCATCCTTTACTTCGACCATTGACGGAGGTGTTGTGCTCAGGCTCCCATCATTCACACCAAAACCGGCTCCTGATGGTCCCGATCCGAGATAGTAACAGATTCGCTTCTCGTTTGGTAACGGCCACTGCCAGGCAAAACGCCAATCCTTGCCGAGGTCGGCATTGTATGTGAAAAAGTAGATAGGCGGTTCGTCCATAATCCCGTTTTCAATGCCTTTCAGCCAGTAGTCGAACCACCTGTGCTCCTCATTGACGATTTTAAAGGTAAGCGGGTAAGGTTTGGGACTATATTCAGTCCACCACAAACAATGGCCTCCTGCACCAAGAAGCAGTTTAGACGGGTTGCTGAGGTTATTGAACCGGAGAATAGGACCCCATCTGAGCCCGACACTATCCGTCAAGTTTCCAGCATTGTAAATGGCAATGCCTGAGGCTTCAGTTTCGCCGGAATAAATGTGGGGACTACTCAAAATGTTCCACTCCACGCGTTGGCCGAGTTTCTCTAATATCCAGGGAGAGACGCTGTCGCGATAGGGAGCATATCCGATGTCCACACCCTCTTTTTGTTCCTCCCCAGCCTCCTCTAACATCACCCCACCGGGATCGACATCCACGGGTGATGCTATTGCATTATACGCAGCCCAGTATGGTTCGTCGGGCGCAGGTGTCACTTCCCCCAGCCTGACACCGTGTCCGTCGCCGTAATAATCAAACTCGCAGCACATGGGGAAAATGGCCTTCAAATGGGGTGCCATTGTGGCGGCGGCCTGTAGCTGGGTTCCCCCCGTAGCCGAACAGCCCCACATACCGATATTTCCATCACACCAGGGTTGCGCTGCAAACCACTCCGTTATGTCATAAGCATCCCAGAATGCCGGCTCGAGCCACTCTCCCCTATTGTAGGCCACAGTGCTCCCGTAGGAAGCATATAAACCCCTTGCGTCTACCACAGCGACAACATAGCCGTACTTGATCAGCCCTCTTGCCGCACCTGGATACAGATCAACCGCATAAGCAGGCCCTGTTGGGGGATAATACCTGCGATTGTAGGGCGTGTGCATCCAGAGGACGGGCAGGGGATCCTCCACCAACGCACCGTTTAAAGTGGGACGCCAAATATCCACGGCCAGCTTGGTCCCGTCGCGAACGGTGACATACTGAGAAAACAGTTGATCACCATCGTAAAGAGCCGGAGAGTATCCACTGTATTCACCAGGCCTTGATACCAACTCCTCTGCAATGGCAGCGGTTGGTCCAGGGGCTGCCTGGGGCACAGTGCCAAGGAAAATGAAGATGAACAGCAAAGCAAACCATTTCGGAAAAATTCTTCTTCTCATTGGTTTTCCTCCTTCATGTAAGGGTGTTCATCGATAGATCTTGGTTATGAATCGAAATTTATGCTTTGTCTGTATTCATGCTCCCGAGAGAAAAACTGAAATCTGTCGGGAGCGAATCAAGCGGATTTTGATAGGTGTCTCCATGGACAGGAGACAGGCCCCTTCAAAAAGGGGGCTTCCCGATTTTCAGTGGGTGGACGGGCGTGATCCATTCTGTCTCTGGAAAGGAGGCAGATCATGCGCGATACCACCCTGTGCCAACATTTGCTCGGCATCGAGCACCACCGGATGGGCAGTAAGGTCGAATTGGATACAGCGAACCAACTGGTGGAGGTTTCGATTGAACACGCCGAGGGGGTCAAATGGCGCTGCCGGGAATGCGGGGCTGAAGGGATGCTCCGCGATCATGCTGACCAAAGGGTCTGGCGGGATCTGGACAGCCGGCAGTTCCAGACCTTCCTCCATGCTTATCCGCAATGGGTTCGGTTCTTGGAATACGGAGTCCGTCAATTGAAACTCCCATGGACTGAGCCCACGGCCCGCTTTACCATGCTCTTTAAGCGTTTTGTGATTGAGGTCCTTGGCCAAACCTGCATCCAGGTGGCCAGAAAAATCCTCGGTATCGGTTGGGACGAAGCCTGGCATGTCCTCCATCGGTCTGTGGAGCCACACTGACAGGATTGAAGTTCATTTTGCTTTATTCTGGAGAAAATCTCCCTGAGAAGCACTGGGGGCACTTCTACTCTATGGGGGCGTGTAATCTGAAAACTGCTGGAGGCTGGGCCATCAAGGAGTATCCGGGAAACTTCTGGAAATACAGACGCCGCACCTGGGCTGGGCGCTTCTGGAAGAAGTGGTATTTCTGGGCAGGCCACTTCTGGCTGCAACTCGTGGAGAAAGCAGCCAAAACCCTGAGAAACCGTTTCTATGGAATTCTCAATTATATCCAATACCACATCACCAAGGCTAGAGTGGAAAAGCTCAATTCCCAAATCGAGACCGTCTGGGAATCGGCCTGTTGCTTTCGGAACAAAAAACGTTTCCGCACGGCGATCTTGTCTCATTTGGGGAGACTTGATTTATTTCCGTCCACCCACTGAAAATCCCTAGGCCCACTCAAAAAGGTATCGACTTATAAATGATAGAATTCCCTTTTGGGGTAAGAAGTATAGAGTAAGGCCCATTGTATGTCAAGGGTAAATTGGCAAGGAGATATGGCGCTTGGAGATCAGCGCGTAGGGGAGAATAGTGAATCGATGGAAGAATGGACAGTAGCGGCTGCGATCAGGAAATCAATTGTTGGAAATGACATCGTTTTTGGCCAGATTTGGGCGCTCCCATCCCTTGAACCCCAGGGTTTTTTAACATTACGCGAAATGCATATCAATGGGAACATCCGGATCGCTGTAAAGATCATCTTCACAGGGAGGGACCTGAGAATCTGAGTCATCTATATGGAGGTCTGGTGGTGATGCGTTGGCCCGAACCGGCGGCCTGGACTTCCTCTCCCACAGGCCAAGGCCAGTTAGATGATTTTCTGTTGACGAAGGTTCTCTATCTCATCAGGGGAATAATGTAAAATTGATTTCAAAATGTGCTCGGTGTCCTGCCCCAGCCGGGGGGGAGCCTTGAAGTCTTCCCGTTCGATTTCAGACATCTTGATGGGATTGCCGATGACTTTGAGTTTTTTACCCCTACCGAAATCAATCTCCTTGACCATATTCCGGCTTAATACTTGAGGGTCCGACAGGGCCTTGTCCACGGTATTGATCCGGGCGATCGGAACCTTGGTGTCCAATCTTTCCAGCCACTCCTCACCGGTTCTGGTCAGGAATTGTCTTCTCAGGATACGATTTAACTCCTCTCTATTCTTGGTTCGATTTTCTCGGGAGTTGAACTTCGGGTCATTGGGCAGGTCAGGTAGATCCATGCCTTCACAAAGCGCGGTAAAAATTTTCTGCGTGTTACAGTCGATGACGATATCAAAAGTCTTGGTTTTGAAATTCCCGATAGGCACGATGGAAACGTGCTCCGAGCCTGTCGGTTCGGCGACCTCATTAGCCACAAAATAATTCTGAGCGCGGTAGGTCAGCAACGAGATCTGACAGTCCAGCAGGCTGATATCGATTTTTTGTCCTTTTCCTGTTTTTTCTCTCTGGTAGAGCGCGGACACCACACCATTGGCGGCAAAAATACCCCCGGCCATATCTCCCATGGGCGCTCCCATTTTTACCGGCGTTCGCCCGCGCTCGCCATTATAGCTCATGATGCCGCCCCGGGCTTGAATCACCAGATCAAAGGCCGGCCGGTCCTTGAAGGGACCGGTATGACCGTAGCCGGATATGGAGCAACAGATAATTCGCGGATTGATCTCTCTAAGCGTATCGTAATCTACTTTCAACCTTTGAAGAACACCGGGTCTGAAGTTATCAAAAACCACATCCGCGTGTTTGGTGAGTTCATAAAATATTCCCCTACCCCTTTCAGTTTGTAGATCCAGGGTCATGCTCTTTTTATTGCGATTCACGGAAATGAAATAGGCGCTCTCTCCTTCATAAAAATGAAGAGGCATTCCTCGACAGGGTTCGCCGACAACCGGCCTTTCGATTTTTATGATTTCTGCGCCCAGATCTCCGAGTAACATGGTCCCGTACGGGCCGGATAGAATGACCGATAGGTCGAGGATCCTTACGTCCGACAACGGTAAAGGCATGAATCGTCTCCTTTCTCGATTTCTCTTTTTTTACAGGAATTCCAGCCGGGGCAAAAGAAAAAAACAAAACCGCGGCGGACGGATAAGATCCCGACTTCAGCAGGGACATTCCCCAGGGAATCCAGGGCAAATTCGTTTACCGTAAAAAATAGAGAAACTAAGTTCAGAAATAGAGGCTAAGGGAGGGTTGAAAGCAAACGGACATTTGTGCGGTCTGCCCCACCAGATGCATTTCCGAAAGAGACCGGAGGGCGGGCATGTTCGATGACCCGGACTACTACGACTGAGGATCAGGAGCGGTCGAACCACCAAGTCACCGCAGACGTTTCTCAACGGTTACGCAGACGTTCCATAATAATCATCCGAAGTCTGGTAATCGTTCACCGGTTCTAGGGTTCAAAGGTTCGAGGTCGGAGGTAGGGGGATTTACTTCAAACCTAAAGCGTTGACACATCCGCTCTGAAGGGACAGTGCGTGCGAATGGAACGATTCGAAGATATTAAGGGCGTGGCAGCCGGCCGGAGATCCAACTTGCAGGATTTCTGGCCTCACAAAGAAGGCTCAGTCAGCGAAAGAAAGGTCACCCTGAACGGTGAACCCTGAACCCCTGAACGGTAACGAAAAATCAAAAGAATATTTTCCATGTTTTCAGGTTTCATATGAAAATAGGTAGAGAATTTTCCATTATAAAGTGCAATATGAGGAAAATTTTCCATTTATTCTAACTGTTCGGGGAGACGATGAATCGGGAAGAAGAACACAAACGCAGGGTCGTCAGATTCCCGGATGATGTCCGAGAGGCCGATTGCCACTCATCGAATCAGCGAAACGAAATGGAAATCTCTTTTCATGTTGCTGCGTCTATTGTGGAGGAGATTTCCTCGAACAAGGACTGTTGAAGGGTTGATGAAAACAGTGCTGGCATGGAAAAGGCAGCGTTATGCTCGTTCATCGAGATACAGAGCGAGATTGGAGACAGGGCAGGTTACCGGATCAGAACAGGGTTCCGGTACAGGATGAGGGGTCATTGGTTTTAGGCCGAAGACCCCGAACCAGGCGCTTCACCCGACCGCCTTTTCTTTGCTCTACTTTCGTTTTTTCTCATTGAAAAGATGCAACATTCTATTTTACTTTTGAAGTTGTAAAACCGCGGCGGGTGATCTTGGCCTTTAGCTTTCAAGAGAATTTTGATCAAGGAGGAATTAAAAATGCAAAAAAAGGTTCTCATTGTGGTAGCTCTTTTATTCTTATTTGCATGCTCGACAATGCAACCCCCACGTTATTCAATCTCAGTCGATAATATCCAAAAGCTAAAATGTTATGAAGGCGTTAAAGTTGAGGTTGTCTTTCTTAATATATCAGCAGACTTTAGACCCAACTGTAGATTAATGGGGCCAATAGAACCAGCAGATGGACTCACAATTCCTCAATTCATTACGAAGGCATTTAATGATGAGTTTAAAATGGCCGGTATATATTCCACAGATGGATTAAAATTATCCGGAGATATAACAAAAATCGAATTTTCATCCATAAGTGGATTAACCAATGGGTACTGGGATATTTGGATAAGACTGGACTCATCAAATGGCAATAGTCTATCAGTTGGCAATAAATACACTTTTAAAAGTGGGTTTGATGCAATAACAGCATGCAATGCCACTGCTGATGCTTTGACCCCTGCTGTTCAGGATTTAATTGGAGCAACATTTTCTCATCCAGAATTCAGAAAACTTTTGAAATAGACCTAACCTTGCTCTTGCAGCGGATCGCAAAAGACAGCGCCCGCTGAGGAGCCCGTAAGCGGACCGCGCGCTGCCGCTCACTCTCGCTGCGCTCGTCCGCTTATCGTCATCTGTTGAGCCGACTCCGCTGTCGGGAATTGACGGCTCCGCGACCCCTTCCGTGTGCTGCTCGGGGCTCGAAAGCGCACGTTAGGGGGAGAAATAATGGATCACTTTATCATTTGGCATGTGATTTCGTACGCGTGGACTGAGATAGGCTTGGAGGATACCGACTACACTGCCTATGCTAAGAAGCTTCGTTTACATTACAATAATTGGAAGGATATCAATAAGGTCATCATCATGGATGTTTGTGCATCATTTGCAATTATCTCCTTCCTTATCATACCTTCTATGCTCTGGATGGTAATTCCCGACTGGGAATGGGATGAGGAAAACCTCGAGCGGAAAATGACCAAGTGGTATTCTAGACCCTATATTGTTCATTTTCTAAACCCATTCCGTATCCTGGGATATCGGGTTTCATTAATCTTATCTGCATCTGTACGTCACAAGTTGAAAGGGGCGTTCAAACAAGAATTAAGAGACACCTAACCTCGACACTCAAGCCGACCGCAAAAAGTTCGGCGGCTGAGCGCCGCGTTATGACTACAAACGGATAAGGAGAGATCAGTGGAAGATTATCAACTTTTGATAGACCTTCATAAAAGGGCAAACCGGCAGGGTCCGGGCGGGGATGCAGAGTCGGAAAAGGCTCTCAGCTTGGCTATGATAGACCGATCTGAACCATTAAAAATTGCCGATATCGGCTGCGGTACGGGGGCTTCCACCTTATTGCTCGCTCGTCTATTGGAAGCTCAGATTACGGCAGTGGACTCCCTTCAAGATTTTCTTAAAGTACTTGAAGGCAGGGCCGAAAACATGGGGCTTTCTGACAAAGTAACGACCCTTTGCTGTTCAATGGACAATCTTCCGTTTGAAGATGAGGAATATGATGTTATCTGGTCTGAGGGTGCGATATATAATATCGGTTTTGAAAGAGGCGTAATAGACTGGAGTCGTTATCTGAAACCGGGCGGACTCCTGGTTGTTTCGGAGATTACCTGGATCACAGCCTCCCGCCCGTCGGAACTCCAGAAATATTGGGAGGGCGAATATCCCGAAATAGATGTAGCCTCTTCAAAGATCGGCGTACTGGAGAAGAACGGCTATTCTCCGATTGGCTATTTTGTTTTACCAGAGCATTGCTGGCTGGAGAATTATTATCGGCCTATGCAGAATAGCTTTAAGGATTTCCTTAATCGGAACGGTAATAGTGAAGAAGCACGCGCAATAGTGGAAGCGGAAAATCGAGAAATTGAACTGTATGGGAAATATAAAAATTATTACAGCTATGGTGTATATATCGCAAGAAAGTTGCATTAGCGAAAACCATAAAAACGGCATCAACTCAGACTGGCAATTCCGCTGCGCTCAATCGCCAGCCGGGTATGCGGAACGTTATACCGGCAAACCATTTCGAAAGGGGAGGCTTATGAAAGCTAAAGGAATCCCAGATGATATAAAGCAGAAAGCTGAAGACATCATAGAAGAGTTCAATCGAAAGACCTTGCGGAAACGGAATTGCTTTTATCAAGCTCGATTTAAAGGAAAATTTCTCTATCTTGATCGGTCCGACCATGGAAACATTGGCCCCATATGCCGTCTGACCTACACAGGCAATATGGACCAATGGGAGTTCGCCATATTTGAGTGGAGCAGCGAAGAATATGATCCGGAAGAGTGGTTTTTTCCAGGCAGTCAACACATAAATGGTTCAATCAAAGGTGCCATGAAAGCTGGACTTGATGCATACCCGCCATAACCTTTATAAGGGCTCCTGATGTCAACGGTAAAATTTCCCGTTGGCGAAAGAAAATTTTCTTTTTTCGCGCAGTCTGGAAACGGACCGTTTTGCCTGTTGGCATCGATTCCGGCTTCATTTCCAAGCGGGTGCCGGGAATCAGACCTGTCGAAAGATCCCGCTCTGCGGTCCACGAGCACAGAACGCTGCAACCAACAGAGCCTGGTCGTTGTTGGGTGTCAGGCGGTTGCAACTCCGCTAAGGGGAACTGGGATCTGGAAATGTGATTTTACCCTCATAGAGGCGTGTACCGCAGAATTGTCCGGGGCCCAGTCAAAGGTCTGGGTGATGAAACCACCTCCAGTTCGATGCGGGCTCGATTGAGGGGCAGAACCTGCACAATGCGCCTGAGGCGCATAGGCTCTGCCGAAAGGCACGTCGAACAATATCAGGAGCGAGACGGATCTCCAATCAAACCAAGGGATTTCCGGATGGAAACGAGCTGGGATGGACAGGGCTTTGCCCTTGCTGTGCTTGTTGGCGAGCCTCTCGATATACTTTTTCCCTGATTCATTGCCTTTGAGGAAGAGTGTCGCTGCTTCACTGAGGGCTTATTTGAGATGGGCATTGCCGCCGTGGATGGCTTTCATGTACAGGGCATGGCCGAGGACGAAGGGGATGTCCTCCTTGGCACGTAAATCGGCGATCCAGTACCAGGTGAACATGCATTCCACGGCGACGACCACATCTTCTCGGAAAGGTTCTATGGCTTTCAGGAAGACTTCGCGCTCTGTTTTCACGTTTCGGTGCTATCTGACCTTACCTGTCTCATCGAGGATGCAGAGAACCGATTTTTTTGCCAGCGTGCCTTTGCACGTTCCAGAACGGGTGGCCCGACATAGCTGGGTGCCCCGGAAACGATATTTTCGAACCCTGCCATGAATCCTTTCTTGCGAAAGTGTCTCTTGCGCACGTCGGCAACCACCTCCTGCCAGTCGGCTTCGAGTTGAGCTTTGGCGTAACATTTCCTGGCATGATAAATGTTGTCGAGTGCCGCTTCGTAGTACTTGCTCTTGCTGGCATTTACGATCCGCATGCAGAGCGCGCGATACAGTCTCGCTGAAATATCAGGATGAGAGCGCTCCAGCTTACGTGCCAACGGCTGGGCCCAATAGTGGCTGAGACCTTCGAGTTCCTCATCCGTAGCCCTCCGCAGGCGTGATACGAGCCTGTCGCGCTCTTTTTTCTCGAGCCAAAGTTCAATCTGAAAGGACAAATCGCCCCTCTCTGATACTTCCATGGCCTTTTGGTGCCAGGCTTTTTTCTCTTTGGCGGGCACGTAGCGCATCAACTCCTTGTAGGTGAATGTGGAGGGGTGTGCCTGAAACTCGGACCAGGCTGATTGGAGCGCATCTCCTGGGCGGCCGAGCTTGGCAAGCAGCGCGGCCTTCATCTCGCGCAAATCGTATTCTTCATAGGATTTGCGTGTGTCCGACCGTGCGATCTCCAAGCCTCGCTCGACCCAGGAAAACGCATCTTCAGGGCGTCTCCGCTTTCGGTATATCTCGGCGATAGCTTTGCAGTCCTTGACCTCGAGCTCGGTCTGCTCGCAAAGCGCGATATAGGCGTCAGCGTTTCGTTGGGCTGCGAGCAGGGTCTTCAGCGCTCCGGCCCACCTCCGGGGTGCGTAATTTGGAAAGCGCGTCTCCTTGTCATCCTGGGTCAGGGCGGATTCGAACTTGGAGCGAATCTGGCGAACGAATGCCTCCAACCCCTTCTTGTCGAGCACCTTGACGACCTCACGATCAAGGTCATAACAAAACCCGTAAGGATCGTCCTCCATCCAGGAAAGCAGAGCCCTTGCGGTCTCGTCCGGGTCATGTTCCGCAGTCTGGCGGGCTTTAATCCAACCACAAAACAGATCGCCAACCAGCATGCCGAAATTGCCGCTCGAATCGTCGATCTCATCGGCTTTTTCGTGGCAAGCGGCGATGAAGGTTTCGTACAAGTATGCTGCTCGTTCCGGTTCTTTCTTGATGATTTTCCCAATGTCATTCGCAACACCCTGAACATCATCCACGAACGACCAAGAGGCATTATAGGAGATGAAGCGCCCAAGAGACAGTGCCGCTTCGATGGCCTTCTCGATCGGATCAATCTGCTTTCGCTTTCCGGGGCTCATGTTACTTTCCTTTGATTTCTATTCGTTTTCACGATTCTCCCGTATCTTCTCAATATTTAGGGCTGAACATGGTTGCTGTTAAGAGGTCTGGATTCCGGCGCCTGTCCTGGACCCCGATCCGGGATTCGCCGGAATGACTTGAGCTTAGGTTATCCTGTCATTCCGGTGCGTCACCCCGGTGAAAACCGAGGCGGAATCCAGGTGTGCTCCCCCTATTTATTGAGCTTATGCATTTTCCCTGGCTCTTTTTGCTTTCACCTCATCAATGAGAAGGCGCACTCCCTGGTTGTCCGAGGAATTCAGCCAGAGCATCCGGTGGAAAACGCGCTCCGCCTCGTCAAAGCGGCCAAGACGCCGGAGACACAAAGCATAGCCATGCATGCAACGCAGAAACGGTCGGTTGTTGATAATGCCCCACTGGAGCAAGCCTGTCAAGCCGTCTTCCGGGGAGAGCTCGCCGATGCGCACACCGATTTCATAATGTCGGATGGCATCTCGCGGACTGTAATCGAAAACCAGATTGCCTAGATGGGAATGGGCATGGAGGCAGCGCAGGTCTGCCTGACACAAATCCATGAGGATCTTTTTTGCCTCTGCCCGCTCGCCGGCATCTTGGAGATCGTTGGACCGGGTGATGGGATCATCAGGGTCCTCACCGGGTAACACCTGCTCCATCTGGAACATGGGACGAGGTCCACAAGCGATAATCGGCCTGGCCCATTCCTCAATTGGGTTCATCTTCTTCTCCCCAATACTCCTCTTTGAGATCCCACATGCCCATGTCCTCAAGCCCTAGGGGCACCAGATCGAGATCCGTCGCTTCGATCCGGGTCGATTGAATTTCTCCTGAAAGATACGGATGACCCTCATAACGCCACTGTTTCCGCGGCTTGACCGTGACGATCGCGCCGGGCACCACGTCCCAGATGCGACTCGCACGGAGAGTAATAATTTCGATCTTCCATTTGGAGACGGCGCAAAAAAGGAAAATTTCTCCTCAGGGCCGCCGTGTGACTCCTCTTTCGGGGTATTCGTCCTTCAGCCCTGTGTGCACTCCCTTGATTTCCCAAGCTTCTTCTGGTAATTATAAAAAAAGGCGGCAGGCTCTTAGAAAAGCATAGATGCAGAACATTTCGTCGAGGACGTGGCTGAGTTTTATTGCGTCTATGGTGATGGGGGAAATCCAGATGCCCTTGGGGATATCCTCCAGTGCAGGGGAGGAGAGCTCCTGCACGAACAAGGTCAAAATGCGCTGGAGCATCCCATCCGAAGGATGGAAAGGTCTAAGGGAAGCGATGAAGGGCAGGCGGGGTCGCAAGATCTAGCCAGGGGGACAAAAAAAAGCGGGAGGAAGGCGTCATGGAATTGGCGGAACAGCTGAAAAGCAAACTCGCGATCAAGGCCGTAAGGAACATCCAGAGAGGGTATGCGGCCGATGACACATCCCGTGGGATGTTCAGACCTGAAATAAGGCTGGACCTCCAACGGTCTCGATTGATGACGGAATCGTACAGAGAAACGGACGGCCAGGCCACGGTCATTCGTCGAGCCAAGGCCCTGGCCCATGTTCTCGAAAACATGGACATCTTCATCAGGGACTGGGAACGCGTCGTGGGCTACCAGACATCGACCCCCGAGGGTCTTTACCATCCCATCGACATGAACTGGAGATCGGTGAAGAGACTGGTCAGCAGTGAGGCCGGTAGAACCCTGTTGGACGACCAAGGGAGAGAGGAGCTCGATGAGCTCTGTGAATACTGGAAGGGGAAGTGCATGAGTGACCGGCACCAGGAGATGTTCACGGGAGTTCTCGGGAAGTACTGGAAATATGAAGGCACCTTCCTCTGGAGTCAGTGGTCGGAACTGGGTATCCCCGATTATGAAGCGCTTTTTCGAACGGGCCTGAACGGAAGAATGAGGATGGCCGAGGAGAGGCTTGAGGAGATCGACAGGACCGCTCCTCCCGATTACGTGGATCAGAAGGAATTCCTCCAGGCCGTCCTCATTGTCCTGAAAGCCGTGATCAAATTTGCCAATCGCTACGCGGAACGCGCAAAAAAGATGGCGGCCTCGGAAACGGATCTTGAGACAAAAAAAAGATTGGAAGAAGTGGCCCGCACCTGTGAATGGGTCCCGGCCAATCCTCCCCGCACCTTTCTGGAAGCGGTTCAATTTTTCTATTTCATCCACCTGGTGAGATACCTGGAGTATTCCACCCTCGGCATCGGCCTCCGGGTCGATTACCTCCTTGGTCCCTACTATGAGAAGGATCTTGAAGAGGGGCGGATTACAGAAGAGGAGGCCCTCGAGATTCTCCAGCTTCTTTGGGTTAAATTTCTGGAGCTCGGTCTCGTTTATTCTCCCCTGGTGACCTCCATCTACGGAGGGGTGGCCTCGCTCCAGGCCGTCACTCTCGGTGGAATGGACGGACAGGGCCGCGATGTCACGAACAAGTTGACCTATTTGGTCCTGGATGCGGCCCGGAAAATGAGAACGATCGAGCCGAGCATCGCCCTCAGGGTTCACGACGGCACGCCCGAGGAATTGCTCTCCAAAGCGGTGGACGTCATTCGAACGGGGATCGGTTATCCTTCTCTTTTCAACGACGAGGCCCTGATTCCCCTTCTGGAGAAGTGGGGGGTGCCTTCCGAACAAGCCAAAAAATATGCGGTTTCCGGATGCGTTTACATGTGTTTGCCCGGGAAGAACATTACCCGTCGCGTTGTCGGGTATTTTGTCCTGGGGAAATGTCTCTGGTGGGCCCTTCACCAGGGTATCGATCCGAAGACCGGCGAACAGTGGGGAGCGAGAACGCCGGACCCTGCCACATTCAATTCCTGGGAGAACGTCCTGGAGGCATACCTGGAGCAGGTGAGGTTTTTCCTCACCAAACTGGCCCAACTGGAAAACACATGTCGTGATCTGTATGCCAAGTACCTGCCAAGGCCGTTTTACTCCGCCATCATAGAGGGATGTATCGAACAGGGAAAGGAACGCTCAAGATGGGTTTATCCCTCCATGGTCCACGACATGGTGGTCACCATCGGCTCCACCAATGTGGCGGATGGGCTGGCGGCCGTCCGGAAAGTGGTCTTTGAAGACAAGCTCGTGACGCTTCCTGAATTGATCGAGATCCTGGATAGAAACTGGGAGGGCCGGGAAGATATCCGACAGGCATGCCTCCACGCGCCCAAGTACGGAAACGACGATGACTACGTGGACCTCATTGCGCGGGAAGTCCATCACCGAACGGAAGCAACCATGGAAACGGTGAAAGACAGGTTCGGCTTTTCCATGAGAGGGGACGGCAGCGCCGTTTCGGCCACTTACGGGCTCGGGGCCCACACTCCTGCCACCCCGGACGGGAGAAGGGATGGAGACCCCTTTGCGGATTCCTCCCTGGCCCCTCAAACCGGTATGGACCAAAAGGGGCCGACGGCGGTTCTGAACTCCTGCGCGAAAATCGACCCCCTGAAAAGTTACAACCATCTTCTCAACCAGAAGTTTCAACCCGATTTTCTCGAAGGGGAGATGAAACCGGTATTCATGAATTACCTGAAAACCTGGAAAGAGAAAAAGGTTCCCCACGTGCAGTTCAACGTGGTGGACAGGGAGACGCTGCTTGAGGCCCAGCAAAAACCTCTGGAGTATGCGGACCTGATTGTGAGGGTGGCAGGATTCAGCGCTTATTTTGTAGACCTGTCCAAGGGGCTCCAGGATCAGATCATCGCCAGAACGGAACAGACATTCTAAAACACGGATTCGGCTTGCTTCTCCATGCGGGGGGAAAAGAAGATCGCCCGCATGGACTGGCATCAGGCAATCATACAGGTTGAGGGACCATGAAGGCGACTGAGAACGGAAAAGGCTTGATTTTCAACATCCAGCGGTTCAGCATTCATGACGGACCGGGGATCAGAACCACCGTTTTCACGAAAGGCTGCCCGCTCCGATGTCTTTGGTGTTCAAACCCGGAATCCTGGGATTTCTTCCCCGACCTCATCACAAGGGACATTCGGTGCGCCGGATGCGGAGCCTGTAAAGAGGCCTGTCCGGAAGGGGCCATCACGATCCATCCGGAAGAAGGAAGGAGGATAGATCGTGAGAAATGCACCCGTTGCTTCAAGTGTGTGGATGCTTGTGTCTATAACGCATTGAGTGTGTGCGGCCGGTACCTGGATGTGGGAGAGGTTCTTGACGAGGTGATGAAAGACGAGGCTTTTTACAGAAATTCCGGTGGCGGCATCACGGTGTCCGGAGGAGAAGCCCTGCTGCAGGCTGATTTTGTGGCCGCGCTGCTCCGGGAAGCCCAAGAGAAGAATTTGCATACGGTGTTGGATACAACAGGCTATGCCCCTTGGGATCAATTGGAGAAAGTGTTGAGACATGCCGACTTGGTGCTATGGGATATCAAGCACCTGGATGACGGGGAGCACAGGAGAACGACCGGCGTCGGTAATCGGCTCATCCTTGAAAATGTGGAAAAGGCGGCCAAGAGAACGGAGATCTGGCTGCGGATACCCTTGATCGCGGGTTTCAATGATTCTCGGGAGCATATCCTCGATGTGGTCAATCTGGGGAGGAAGGTTCATGCAAGCAAAATCTCCCTGCTTCCCTATCACGAGGGGGGAAAATCCAAAAGCGAGCAGTTGGGAAAACCCTATCAAATCCCGGAAGCAATGGCTCCTTCAAAGGAAAGGATAGATTTTCTGAAAGAGATGATTGAAGAGGCGGGGTTTAAGGTGGGAATCGGGAATTAGACCCTCGGGGTGGGGATTCCCGGGACGAGGAAGACGGCGCGGGTACTCAACCCATAGGAACGATCACGGGGTAGTTGTATGGACATCCTTCTGTGATCGGGTATCAACGGAGCTAGGTGGCGGGACATGCGGGAAATCGAAGTTTCAGTGGCTCAGGGCAAGAAAGAATTCACGAAAATCATACGGGAGTCGTCCCAGGAGGGTCACAACATCATCGTGACAAAGAGAGGGAGACCTGCAGTCGTGATTATGCCTTTCGACAATTATAAGAAACTGAAGCGGACATCGGTGCTTAACGAACTGATGGATCTGAGAAAGAGGCTATCAGTGAGCGGGATCACTGCACAGCAGGTTTACGATGAATCAAGAAAAAGTCTGGAAGAGCGTGAATGAACCGTTACGTGATTGATGTGAGCATTGTTTTAAAGTGGTATTTGCCTGATGATCAAGGTATTGCACAATCTTTGAGGCTTCTCTCCAATTTTGTCGATGGTGATCTGAACCTTTTTGCACCTGATTTAATAGATTACCAATTTATGAACGCCATGTTTGTCGCGAGTAGGATGGGTCGTATTCATGTAAATGATAGGGATGATGCTGTCAGAAATTTTTTTGATATTGAAATTCATAAGACGAATTTTATTAAGTTATATGATACTATTCTCGTATTCGCATCAAAACATAACATGAATTGTTATGATTCCGCTTATCTATCCCTGGCAGAACTTATCCATACGCCTCTGGTCACCGGCGATAAACGTCTTTTCGAAGCTCTTAAAGATGAAATTTCACTCATCAAATGGATTGAGGATATCTGATGTTTTCCTTTATGATTGAGGGCACGAACCGGTCGGATCATTTCGCACCCATCTTGGAAAGATAGGCCCAGGTTCATCATCGCGTAGGACGGATCGAGGGGTGCGACACTTGAGTTAAATCTTGAACTGCCACCTGCTCTGTGATATAAGATTCCTCGTTCAGGCCATATCAAGGAGTGCAAACAGCTGGGTCTTGTTCGACACGGTCGTTAAAGGCCATGATAGGGCAAGACGGCCATGGCCCGAAGCGGGTTCAGACAAGGAACCATTTTTCCTTGTGCATCGTCACAAGGACTTCAAGGGGTGAGGAAGGGAAATCATGACCACATGGTTAGATGAGGTTGAAGGCCTTACGTTGAAGGGGCAGATCGCGGTTCCCTACACCTGGTCGGTCGGTGAAGTGGGCAGCCGATTTTTCGTGGCGATCCGCGACGAGAAGAAGATCCTGGGGAACCGATGTGAAGGCTGTGGAACCGTTTACGTTCCTCCGCGAAAGAACTGCGGGCGGTGCTTCAAAGACATCCAGGGGTGGGTGGAACTTGGAAACGAAGGGGTGGTCACGGCCCACAGCATCGTGCGATTCCATTACCCGGTCCAGCCTGCGAAGCCGCCCTTTGCCTATGCGGTGATCAAATTGGACGGTGCGGATGTGGGATTGGTCCACATCATCAAGGAAAACCTGGAATCCTTGAAGAACGGGGTCCGTGTAAAAGCGGTATTCAAGGAAGAGCGCGCAGGGAACATCCTGGATATCGATTCTTTCCAGATCCTATGAGCGACTTGGGGGTGAAAAATGGAGCCGATTGCCATCGTGGGTGTTGCCCAAACCAAATATGAGAAAAGGAAGAAAGACAAGACATACCATGACCTGGTCTTTGAGGTGACGAGGGAAGCCTTGAATGATGCAGGCTTCGCCTTGGAGGACATCGACAATGTGATCACCGTGTCCAACGATTTCCTGGACGGCAGAACCATCTCCTCAATGGCTGTGGGAGAAGCCGCAGGTGCCTATGACAAGAATATCTCGGTCGGTGAGGGGGACGGCACGTTCGGCGCTTTCTATGGGGCTATGCGGGTTCTTGGAGGTTTCAGGACCACCCTTGTGGTGGCACACTCCAAGGGAAGCGAGGGAGACGTCCGGTACATCACCAATGGGATGTTCGATCCTATTTATCAGCGGTTGCTCGGGCTGGAGTCCATCAGTTCAGCGGCCTTGCAGGCCAACGTCTACATGGAGAAGTACGGATTGACCGAAGAGGACTTCGCCCGCGTTTCGGTGAAGAACCACGGAAACGCCGGAAACAATCCCTTTGCCCATCTTCCTCTGGAACTGACCGTTGATGACGTGATGCGCTCCAGGAAAATCGCAGACCCCATCAAGCTCCTGGACTGCAGTCCTGTGAGTGATGGGGCTGCTGCACTGATCATCGCTGATGAAGCCTATGCGGGGAGGGCAAAAACAAAACCCGTGTGGATCAAGGGGATTGCCCATTGTGCGGATGACTTCTTCCTCGGGGATCGTGACCTGGCCGATCCGAGAGCGCTGAGGGATGCTGCCCGGAGGGCTTACGCCATGGCGGAAATCAAAAATCCACTGAAAGAAATTGACCTGGTGGAGCTCTATGATGGCTTCAGTTACATGGAGCCCCTTTGGCTGGAGGGCCTGGGGTTCTGTGACCCGGGCCGGGGCCCAAGCCTGTTGAAGGACGGAAAAACAACCATAGACGGGGCGCTACCCGTGAACCCCTCCGGAGGCGTTTTATCCGCCCATGCACTGCTCGTGGCGGGACTTGCGCGAATTATCGAGGCGAGCCTTCAAATAAGAGGGGATGCAGGGGCGCGACAGGTCAAAGGGGTGAAGACAGCCCTCGCACATGGGATCAACGGCCCCTGCGGGCAGAGCCACTGTGTGTGGGTTTTGAGCGAGAGTCAATGAGGGGAGAGACATGGCACGAAGAGTTGCGATCGTGGGCACCGGACAAACGGAGCATCGCAGTCAGAGGCTTGACGTCAATGGCAGGGAGTTGATCTACGAGGCCGTGACTCGTGCGCTCCAGGACTGCGAAATGACCATCAAGGATATAGATGCCATCGTTATCGGCAACATGGATCACTTTGAATCCATCAACTACGTGGATACCTGGAGCGTTGAAGGCTCCGGCGGCCATATGAAACCGATCATGAAGGTGACCACCGGCGGTACTACGGGCACAACGGTTGCCATCGCCGGCTATTATCACGTCGCTTCCGGGTTGTTTGACAAAGTGCTGGCCATTGGCTGGGAAAAGAATTCCGAGAGTGACACCACCGCTGCGATCATCACGTGCAGTGACCCGATCTGGGACCGGTTCTCTTACTCTGGAGCGATCCCGAGCCTTGCTACGGAGGCCACGGCCTATATGGAGAAATACGGGGCCACCCAGGAGGATGCAGCCAGGGTTGCGGTGAGGGATCGCACCCATGCCCTCAACAATCCCCATGCCCATCTGCGGAAGCCCATTACCTTGGAAGATGTCATGGCATCGCCCATGCTCGCCTATCCCATCAAACTGCTGGACGTATGCCCCCGAACGGATGGAGCCTGTGCCGTGGTCTTTGCAGCGGACGGGGTTGCGCAGAAAATCGCCTCCAGGCCGGCGTGGATCAAATCCTGTGCTGTTCGTCACACGTACACGTGGTTTGGTGACGTGGACTACAATGCCGGGATGGAATCGCTCCACGGAGCGGCCAGGGATGCTTTCGAAAAAGCCGGCATCCGTCATCCGGCGGAGGAATTCGATGTGGCCGAACTCTACTTCCCATATTCCTACGCGGGGCTCAAGTGGATCGAGGAACTTGGCTTCTGTGGTCCCGGGGAAGGGCCCAGATTCGTCGCGGACGGACACACCGACATGGGCGGCATGATCCCGATCAATCCCTCCGGCGGTGTGATCAGTACCAATTGTATCGGTGCCACCGGGCTATTGAGGGTTGCCGAAGCCGCAATCCAGATCATGGGAAAGGGAGAAAAACGCCAGGTGCCCGGTGTCAAGCTGGCTTTGGCTACAGGTTTCGGTGGCTGCTTCTGGTCCGACGTGCTCGTCCTGAGCGCAGAACGACCGTGATCCAGAGGAGGTATCCTGATGACAGATGGAAAAGACCGTGGAGAGTTGCTGACCCTTCGATTCGGCTACCCCATGCCCTATGAGTGGTCCATTGGCAAATACGGAAGTCGCTTCTTCCAGGAGATCAAGGAGCACCAGAGATTTATCGGCATTCGGTGTCCACAGTGCGGAAAGGTGTACATGCCGCCTCGAAGACTCTGTGGCCCATGTTTCGGGGAGCTGGATGAACTGGTGGTCCTGCCCAACAGCGGGATTATCGCCGCATTTTCCGTGGTGAACTACCCCTTTCTGGATCCGGATACGGGGAAACAGCGGCCCATTCCCTATACCTATGGCTATATCCAGATTGAAGGGACGGACTCGATTTTCTCCCATATCATCAACGAGACGGATGTGAAGAAGATCAGGGTGGGCATGAAGGTGAGGGCCGTCTTCAAGGAAGAAGAGGAGATGCAGGGCAATATTCAGGATATCCGCTATTTCGAAATCATCGGGTAAAGACTGGCGAAAAGCCGTCATTTCTCGCCCATGGAGGTGAAGAGCGGTGAATGAAAAATACGATTCTATCGTTGTGGGGGCCGGTATCGCCGGATTGGGCGTTGCCGCCATTTTGTCAAAGGAGGCCGGGCATAGGGTGCTGGTCCTGGAGCGGTATCCGAAACCGGGCGGGCGGCTGATGAGCTATGAAGGCCTTCCTCAAAAAGGATGGACCATGGACACGGGCCTTCATTTCATTGAGCTGGGGGAAAAATCCGCCGCCAATGAATTGAATCTCCGGGTCGGCAAGGAGGTGGAGTGGGCTTCTTTCAGCGACAGTGTGGAATTCTGGAACGGCGATCGCTTTGTGAACGTGGGAGAAATGGTTCCCATGACCAAGGAGGACCGCAATGCCTTCAGGGCGCTATTGGAGAAGATGGCCACCACAAGGGATTCCGAGATCGAAGCATGGGACAACCGCTCCCTTGAGGAATGGTTGATGGAAAACGTTCCGCAACCCTCTATCAGGGAATTATTCACCGATCTTGGCATGATCATGACCACCATCCCCACCGCCAGGGATATGGCGGCGGGGGAGGTGCTCTATATTGCCAGGGACAATCTTCAGAAGGCACGACAGGTCTTGCAGGCGAGCTACCCCCTCGATGGAATGCAGGGGTTGACCCGGGGATTGGTTGAAACCGTCAGGGAGGCCGGGGGAGATTTGAGGACCGGCTGCGAGGTGCAGGAGATCGTGATCGAGGACAGGAGGGCGGTGGGCGTTCGGATACCGGCCAAAGAACGGATCTATGAGAGAGAGTACAGCATCCCGGAAACCGAGACCGTTCGCGCAGACCGGGTGATCTGCGCTCTGCCCATCTATCATCTGAGCAGGATCCTTGATTTCAATCCGGAGACGAGCCCCTTGCCCGGCTGGTGGATCAAACGCATCTGTGAAATCCAGTATGAAGTGACAGGGCTCGTCGGCTGCATGATCGGCCTGTCCGAGCCGGTGGTGGATCCTGAAAAAAAGAGTTTCTTTACGGCCCTTCGAACGAAGCATGCGCAGCTACCGTTCCAGGGGCTTCCCGCTTCCAATTTCTCGCCGCGCGTGGCGCCCCCAGGGAAACAACTCCTTCAGACGGATGTGGTCTGTGAACATCCCCAGGTCTCGGACAGGTTCAAACGGGAGAGGCTTCTGAGCCTCATGTGGGAGGACGTGAAGGAGATGTTTCCGGGTATCGAAGGGAAGGTGGTGTGGAAGGTCCCCTACTACGTGGATGGATGTGACGGCCTGGCCAGAAAGCCGGGACTTGTGGGTCGTTTCAAGCCGGATCTCAGAGCTCCCGGAATACCCAACCTGTTTTTCGCCGGGGATACCTATACGGGGAGAGGTCTTGCCACGAACGGTGCCGCGCGAAGCGCCATGCTCTGCGCCGATCTTATTCTCAGTTCGGGAGGCTCGTGAAATCCGGAGACTCTGACCCAGGAGCGACCGGGAGGAAGGTTTTCCGGCGTGCCGGGTGGCTCCTATGCTGGCGTTGCGGCAAGGGATGCTGCGGTGAGAAGGTTCCTTGACATTAGAAAATCCAAAGACACCGTGAGCTGGCCGAAGCGATCCTTTTTGCCGCAAAGGAATATAACCGAACACTCCGATAACCGCCTTTGCCTCGGTTGACCACGCCCTGTTCGGGTCGGTTTTGGGTAGGGCGGGCCACCCTGCCAGCCAAGATGAGGTCGGCGCAGCAGGCCGCGCACAGGCCGGCGCTGCGTTTCCCGGGAGGCGCCGGGGACGACCTGAAATTTCAATACACAAGACCATCCTGTGATCGCGGACCCCTACCCGTTCGTACCGGGTCGGTGGCCGTGAGATGTCCATGGGAACCGGGCCGTTGAGCGAATCAGCCCCCTTTCTCCCCGGGGCGATGCTTGACAGAATCGAAGATCCCATCTAATGAGTTGGAAACAGGTTCATCGGCCAGCGGGCCGAAGATAACGCCCAATGAGAGGAGAAAAATGAGTTTTTTGATGGTGGACAAGGAAATCTGCAATCAGGACGGAATCTGTGTAGCCGAGTGCCCGGCCCAGATTATTGGTCTCACTGACGAGGGCTTCCCGGAACCTGTGGAACGAGCCGACGAGCTTTGCATCCATTGCGGCCACTGCGTGGCGGTGTGTCCCCAGGGAGCCCTCAGCCTGGATACCATGAAACCGGACCAATGCCCGCCCGTGACAAGGGAGCTTTTTCCATCGCTGGAGCAGGCGAAGCACTGGGTGCTCTCCCGTCGGTCCATCAGGTGCTTTAGGGAGAAGTTGGCGGAGCGGGCGCTGATCGAGGAATTGATTCGCATTGCGCGATATGCCCCCACCGGCGGCAACCTCCAGCCGGTCCACTGGCTGGTGATCGAAAGCCCGGCGGAAGTGAAACTTGTGGCCGGCCTGGTGGTGGACTGGATGAAGACCATGCTCGACGGCCGCACGCCGGCCCCCTACCCCCTCTTGCGCGTCGAACGAACCGTGAGGGCCTGGGAAATGGGCAGAGACTCCATATGCCGCGGCGCGCCGCACCTGATCGTCACCCATGGGCTGAAGGAACTGCCCGCCTCCCTTCCCGCATGTTATATTGCGCTCACCACCCTGGACCTGGTGGCACCTGCTTTCGGGTTGGGTACCTGCTGGGCAGGGTATGTGAACTCCGCAATCAACTCGTATCCGCCCCTGTTCGAAACCCTGGGGCTGCCGAAGAATCATCAAAGTTTCGGTGCTATGATGATCGGCTACCCCAAGTACGATTATCACAGAATACCTCTGAGAAATGAACCTGTCATCAACTGGCGATGAGCGAATGAGAGCCGGGTATCCCCGTTGCGGGTGGAAAGGGAAAGCCTCCGGGTGGTACCAAATCATAAGACTTGAAGGAGGAAATGAAAATGAAACTGGACGAGCTGCAGGACGTTTTATATGAGGTGGACCGTGGGCTGGCCTGGGTGACCATCAACCGGCCTGAAAGATTCAACTCCTTTCGCGGCCGAACCGTCGACGAGCTGATCGCCTGCTTCAAGGCGGCCTGGGCCGACGACAAGGTGGGGGTTGTCGCCCTCACCGGCGCCGGCGACAAGGCCTTTTGCGCCGGGGGGGACCAGAAGCAGCGCCAGGAGACCGGGGACTACGGACCTACGGAAACCGGGCTTTTCGAGGTGGAAACCTTTCACCGCATCATCAGGGACATCCCGAAGCCCGTCATCGCCGCGGTCAACGGCGTGGCCGTGGGCGGCGGTCACGTTTTCCATGTGCTTTGCGATCTGACCATCGCCGCTGAACATGCCCGCTTCGGGCAGGCGGGACCGCGGGTGGGCTCGTTCGATGCGGGGTTCGGAAGCGCCTATCTGGCCCGCATCATCGGCGAAAAAAAGGCCCGTGAGGTCTGGTACCTCTGCCGGTTGTACGACGCGGCCACCATGGAGCGGTGGGGGCTGGTCAACAAGGTCGTTCCCCTTTCCGAGCTGAAAAACGAGGTCCGGCGCTGGGCCGACGAAATGCTGGCCATGAGCCCCACGGCCCTCAAAGTGCTCAAACACTCCTTTAACTCCGATAGCGAAAATATCGCGGGAATCGGTTCCATGGCTTCCGACAGTCTGGAACTCTTCGTGCAAACCCCCGAGGCGAAGGAAGGCGTCGAAGCCTTTGTGGAAAAGAGGAAACCGGATTTTTCACCATACCGGTAGGGCCAGTGGTTGCGGGTTGCAGCACCAAGAAGCGGTGCATCCCCACTCGTACTCGGAGATCCCGAGAAGGGTGTTGATAGGAAGCAGGTTGAGATGTGAGAGAAGTATTGGACCCTGTTCCATGGGGAATAGAACCGCAAGACGTAATTAAGCACGCGCGTTTGGGCGGGAGAGAGAACGTCGACCAGGAGAAAATCCGGAGGCTTGTCGAGAAGGCTCGATCGGTTGCCAGGCCCAGGGTGCTTTTTAGAGAGGCCTGCGTGTCAGAGTGCGACGAAGACAAAGTCGAGATCGACGGGGTCGTCTTCACCAGCCGCCTGCTGAAAAAGAACCTGGAAGGGGTGAAAAAGGTCTTTCCCTACCTCGCAACCTGCGGCCGGGAGCTGGATCAGCTCAAGCCCTCCGATGGGGATCCCGCGGAAACTTTTCTTTTTGATGCGGTCAAGGAGCTTGCCGTGCTTTCCGCGCATAATTTCTTGGGCGAGTATTTGCGCCAACGGTACGGGCTCTTTAAAAAAGCTCACATGAACCCCGGCTCCCTGGCGGATTGGCCCATTTCCCAGCAGCCGCTTCTTTTTTCACTCCTCGGCGATGTGGAGGAATCAACAGGTGTGCGGTTGACCGCAGAGAATCTCATGGTCCCCATGATGTCCATCTCGGGGATTTTTTTCCCCGCAAGAGAAAGGTTCGAAAGCTGCATGTTATGCCAGCGCGGAAATTGCCGCAGGAGGCGCGCCGCGTATGATCCGGAGATGGTTGCACGGTACGGGATCTGAGTGAAGCAGGTCTTATTGCCTCGACGCCGTCGGCGGTTTTGGAGGAGTTGAAGGCATCGAGAGCAAAAGCGATCCTGGGGATTGACGGAGATTTGTTCGAGAAAGGACGCAGAATCGTCCCTTACGCTTTCCTGGTGGGATTTCCGTGTTTCGTTTTGCCCTCCAGGGCGTGGCGGTTAGAAGGAGGGGAGAAATGGGCCTGTTCAAGCGCATTTTCGGTATATGCGAAACCAAGGCGCCTTCAGATGGGAAGTGTTGGAAGGTTGCCGAGGGCAAGGTGGAAATTGAACTGGCGCGAGTACCGGAATTGCAGAGCAAAGAAGGGGCCATTCGTCTTGAGGGAGGAGGCCTTCCGGAGCGGGTGCTCGTGGTCCATGGCACGGACGGCCGGTTCTATGCCTTCCGGAACAACTGCACCCATTTTGGAAGGCGCATCGACCCCCTTCCCGGGCAACCTCAGGTCCGTTGCTGCAGCCTGAGCAAATCCACCTTCGATTACAGGGGTGAGAGGGTATCGGGGCCTGCCAGGAGGACTTTGACCACCTATAAGGTGGAAGTGGAAAACGGGGTACTGATCATTTCTCTTTAGTGAGCGAGGAGACCGTGAATGCTGGCCCGGTCCCGGCTTTCCTGAAGCACCGAGATCTCACAAAACCGAAGAGCGTTCCCCTTCCACTTTCCGAGGCAACTCCCAGTAAGGAATGGAAGAGACAGTGGTCTTCCCCACCTTCATCTCTTTGTTTAAAGCCAGATTGATGATGTAGGCTTCTGCGGGGCTGTATCGCTCACAGAAATTGACCAGGGATCTGGGAATTTCAATTTCATTGAGCGCCTTGAACTTCACTTCGATCGGAATGAGGTCCTTTCCTTTTTCCACGACAAAGTCCACTTCCGCCCTGTCCTTGGTGCGCCAGAAGTGGATCCCGCTTGACCCGTGTTGAATACTCGATGTCAGGATCAGGAACACGAGATTTTGAAATAGGAACCCGCAGCCAGCAGGGCTGAGGATATTCCCAAACACGCCCAGAGGGTAATTTCTCATCCCCAGATCTCGAAAATAGACAACCGGTGATTGGCTGATTTCCTTTCTAATATTGCGGGAAAAGGGCGTGATGATCTCCAGTAAGAATATCCTCTGGGCGTACCAGAGGTATTTTTTTACGGTCTGATAGGATATGCCCAGTGTGGAGGAGAGCTCTCTGTAGTTGATCAGGTTTCCAATCTGGCCCGCCATGACTTTGATCAGGCTGCTGAAGGCTTCCGTTTTTTCCACCTTCAGGAGATAGGTGACATCCCGTTCCAGGACACTGCGATAGATGTCGTCGACGAGCCGGCATGCCTCAATCATCGCACTAGGGCGGGCCTAAAACCCCGCAAGAATCAACGGGATTTGCAACTCGATCCTACCTTGCCTCAGCGGCCCAAAGCTTAGGGACCCCCATCTCCAACCTTGAACCCTGAACCCTAACAAAATCATCCGTGGGTTCGTTCGGTGTATGTTTTGTGTTGCGTGCCGGTTTGGGTGGTGCTAGTTTCGACTTGGTGAACCGATGAGGAGTACCGGTTTCACGTGAACCACCGATTCGGTCCGTAATCGCTGCCCCCAACCCCAAACTGAGAGGATGAGAGATGGATTTTGAATTTTCCGAGGAACACAACCAGCTAAAAAGAGAGGTGGAGAACTTTCTGAAGGGTGAGCTTCCACCGGATTGGGACGAAAAAGTCTTCTCGTGGCCGGGTGGCTACGGGACGATGCCGCACACCGAGCTGGAATTCGAGGAGTTCACGAAGAATTTTCAACTCAAGGTGGGGGAGAGAGGTTGGCATTCCCTGGGCTGGCCCGTGGAGTACGGTGGGCAAAATTCCTGGATGAAACAAGCGATCATGGATGATGTGATCGATTACTACCGGGCCCCGCACGGGGGAGTGGCCGACTGGATCGCCGCTCCAACCATTCTCCAGGTGGGAAGCGAGGAGATGAAGAAAGATTGGCTGCCGAGGATCGCCAGAGGAGAAATTTCCTTCTGGCTCGGTTACAGCGAGCCGAACGCAGGATCCGACCTCGCCTCCATAAGAACGAGCGCCGTGGAAGATGGCGACGATTTTATCGTCAACGGCCAGAAGATCTGGAGCACGGGAGCCCACGTTTCGGATTACGCCTGGCTGGTGGCCAGAACGGACCCAAGGGTGCCAAAGCATAAGGGCCTCACCCTGATGATCATCGATAACAAGACCCCGGGGGTGGACATTCGACCCCTTGTGAACATCTGCGGCATTCATTGCTTCAACGAGGTGTTCTTGGACGATGTGCGGGTTCCCAGGAAGAACGTGGTGGGTGAGGTGAACCGCGGCTTTTACAATTTGATGCTGGCGCTTCAATACGAAAGGCTCGTGGCCTGGACGGGAAGCTACAGGCGGACCTTCGAGGACCTGGTTCAGTACGTGCGGGAAACGAAACGCGATGGAGCGGTCCTGGGAAAGGACCCCATCGTACAGCACAAGATGGCGGAACTCGCTGTGGATCTTGAGATTCTCCATGGTCTTTACTGGGAGACCGCCTGGATGATGGACCATGGAACGGTGCCGGACCTGGAGGCTTCGGTATTGAAGCTTTATGCCACGGAGCTGAGCCGGAAGTTCGCCGGCCTCGCCATGGACATTCTGGGAAAGTACGGTCAACTGCGGAGGGGTTCCAAATGGGCTGCCCTGACCGGGAGGGTCTGCATCGGTTATCTGGATTCCATCTCGGGCCCCATTGGCGCCGGAACTTCGGAAATCCAGTATGGGGTCATTGCCATGAGAAACCTGGGCTTGCCCAGGCAGTAATAGCGGCCCACAAGGAGGATCCAAATGAATTTCGATCTCGCTGAAGAGCAAAGGATATTGAAAAGCGCGGCCCGCAATTTCCTCGCCAAGGAATGTCCCAAGGAAGTGGTGAGAAGGATCAAGGAAAGCGAAGAGGGATATTCCCGGGATCTCTGGGGAAAAATGGCCGAACTCGGTTGGATGGGAGTTCTTTTTCCAGAGGAATATGAAGGATTTGGCGGTTCCTTCCTGGACCTGGTTTTGCTGGCGGAAGAGATGGGATACCACGTCTGTCCGAGCCCCTTTTTGCCCACGGTGGTTCTTGGCTGTCTTCCCATCCTGCTCGCCGGAAGTGAAGATCAAAAGAGGAGATTCCTGCCTGCCGTTTCAAGAGGGGAGAAGATCCTCACCATGGCCCTCGTGGAGCCAAATACAGGGCAGGAGGTTACGCTGCCGTCCGTAAACGCCGTCTCCGACGGAGGAGAATATGTCCTTAACGCGACAAAGCTTTTCGTTCCCTATGCGCACATGGCCGATTGTTTTCTGTGCGTGACAAGGACCAGGGAGGGTCACGATGCTCAGGAAGGCCTCACGATCTTTCTCGTGGATGCGAAAGCGCCGGGAATTCGGCTGACCCCCCTGGATACCCTGGAAAACGACAAACAATTCGAGGTGGTTCTTGACCGGGTCAGGGTTCCGCAGGAAAACATCCTGGGAGGGGTGGACAGGGGCGGCCCGGTTGTGGGGGATGTCTTGACGAAAGCGGCCGTAGCCCGCGCCGCCGAGATGGTCGGCGGGGCTCAGGCTGCGATGGAAATGGCCATGCAGTATGCCAAGGAGCGTGTGCAGTTCGACCGCCCCATCGGGAGTTTTCAATTAGTCCAGCACCATTTCGCCAGGATGTGGATCGACATTCACGGCGCACGTTACCTGGTTTTCAAAGCTGCCTGGAAGATCAGCAGAGGGCTTCCAGGCGGGATCGAGGCTTCCATGGCCAAGGATCACGCGGGTCGTGTCTGCCGGCGAGTGACCACCCTGGGGCATCAGATATTTGCCGCGGTCAGCTTTACCATGGAACATGACATGCATTTCTATTACAGACAGGCCATGGGTGGTGATCTGGCCTTTGGGAACTCGGATCATCACCGGACTGTGGTGGGCCGGGAACTGTGTCTTTCCGACTCCCCCCCTCCCGGGCCGCTGGTGCCCCTCTCGTAGTGCGATGGTGGTCGGGATTGATCGGGCATCTTGAGCCCCAGTCCGGGATGAAATCGGCGGAACCCGCGAAATTGCAAGCGGGTGGATTTGATCACGGTCCCTGATGGAGCAGGAATGCTTCTCCGGTGTTGCCGGAGGCGAAGGAGGTAAGGGAAACGCGTTTGCCATCGGGCAGGGTGAGCCCTGCCCATAGTTTTCGAGAAACAAGAACCCTAAACAGAAAGGAGGGGACGATGGCCGGCAGAGTTGGAATTGTTGAAGTGGCCCAACTGCCTGGAGTGGAGTCGGGTGACTATTTTCTGGACCAGGTCTACCTGGTGTGCAAGGAGATCTTTGACAAGACCGGGGTTTCCAGGGAGGAGGTGGGAACCGTTGTGAGCGCCTCGTCGGATGTTTTTCACAGCGGTATGTCCTGCGCCAACGCATACTACTGGGACTCCGGCGCGGCCCTGTTGAAGAATGGATCGAGACAGGACGCCGAATCCCTGCTCGCTTTTTTCTACGGGGTGATGAGGATTTTGTCGGGCAATTACGAAACCGCCCTGGTGCTCGCAGTCTGCAAGGGATCGGAAAACCCGGAAACGGACATGATCACCCACTTTTTCACGGATCCCTTCTACCAGAGGCAGATCGGGCTGAACGAGACCTTCGCGGCAGCGCTCCAGATGAGGGCCTACATGGATCAATACCATGTCACCGAGGAGCAGTGCGCAAAGGTGGTGGTGAAAAACCGGAAAAACGGGCTGAAAAATCCTTACGCCCATCTGCGGAGGAAGGTGGAGCTGGAAGACGTGATGAGTTCCAGGACCATCATGGATCCGTTAAGGGAGCTGGAGTGCGCTCCCAAATCGGATGGAATCATCGCCATGTTGCTGGCATCGGAGAAGAAGGCGAAAAAGCTGACCAAGAAGCCTGTCTGGGTCAGGGGCTTCAGTTCCTCCATGGACACCTTCAATCTTGGCGACAGGAATCTTCTGAATGGGCAACTGAAGACCGCGGCCAAGAAAGCCTATGCCATGGCCGGGATCACCGATCCCAGGAAGGAAATCGATGTGGCGGAGGTCACCGAACCCTATGCCTTTCAGGAGCTTCTCTGGTACGAAGGATTGGGATTCTGCGGACCCGGAGAGGGCGGAAAACTGATCGACAGCGGTGCGACCGAGATAGACGGGGAGATCCCGGTCAATCCTTCCGGAGGGGTGCTGTCGATGAATCCCTATGTGAGCAGGGGGCTTTACAGGCTGGCCGAAGTGGTCCTCCAGATCAAGGGACAAGCCGGGGAAAGACAGCTCCAGAGAAGGGTAAAGACCGGACTCGCCCACGGGACGCACGGATTTGCCGGGCAGTTTCATGCCGTGGCCGTCGTGGGAAGGTAGGAGGTGGAAATTATGGGAAGAGCGGTTGCTGTTATCGGAACGGGACAGACCAAACACGGGAGTCGATTTGACGTCACCTACCCGGATTTGGTCAGAGAGGCTGTCATGGCCTGTTTTAAGGACGCAGGCATCACGCCCGACGATGTGGACGGCGTGGTTTCCGGGACCATGCCATCCATGATGGAAGGGGTCGCACTGACGCATTTTTACTTCGCGGATGCCATGCGTTCCGTGGGCAAGCCGATCATGAAGACGGAAACCTGCGGCTCCACGGGAGTATCTCTCGCGCTCACCGGCTATTACTGGGTGGCCTCCGGTTTGGCGGATATCGTCCTGATCGTGGGCTCCGAGAAGATGCACGAAGGAGACAGCCAGGCCACCATGACCACGGTGCTGGAGCCTTTTTATCAGCGGCATTTCCTGTCGGGAGCACCGGGGGTTTTTTCCATGCAATCCCAGATGTGGACGGCAAGATACGGCATCCCGGAAGACAAGGTGAGGGATGCAGCCGCCAAGGTATCCGTGGATCACCACAGGGACGCCCTCGATAACCCCTATGCCCATATCAAAGTGGCCCTGAGCATGGATGACGTGAAGAACGCCAAAGTGATCACCTATCCCTGCCGCCTTTACGATATATGCCCCAATTCGGACGGGGCCTGTGCGGTGCTTTTTGCCAGTGAGGAAAAGGCGAAGAAGATCTGCCCGAATCCCGCATGGATAAAGGGCGTGGGGTACAGGGGAGATGAGTACTGGTTTGGCGATAGCGACAAGGTGGTGTGGCAGTGCGCCATCCAGGCCGCCAAAGAAGCCTACAAAACGGCGGGAATTAAAAACCCCCGAAAGGAGCTGGATGTGGCGGAGGTCTACAATCCCTTTACGTTTCAGGAGCTGCTTTACTATGAGTGCTTCGGCTTCTGCGACTTTGGTGAGGCTTGCGATTACACGTTGAAGGGGACCTTCGCAAAGGGTGGTGAGCTTCCCTGTGATCCTTCGGGCGGCGTTTTGTGCACCAACCCCATCGGGGCCACAGGCCTCATCCGGGTGGCCGAGGCTTCCATGCAGGTCACCGGTAAGGCGGGCGATCGCCAGATTGGAGGGGCAAAACTGGCTTTTGCCCATGCGATGGGTGGGGTTGACCAGTTCAACGGTGTGATGATCATCGGTTCAGAGCGATAAAGGGGGTGCATGATGGCAAAACATTTTCGTACCTTGCGACACGATGTTTGGCTGCCGTACCGGATTGCGGTGGGTCCCACCTTTAACCGTTTCTACGAAGGGTTGAAGGTGGAAAAGATCTGGGGGAACAAGTGCCCTCAGTGCGGGAAAGTTCTTGTCCCGGCCAGGACGTTTTGCCCCGGCTGCTTTGTGGACATGGGGGATTGGATAGAAGTCTCCCAGGAAGGGGAAGTGGTGACCTGGACCCTGGCCAATGACCGGTTCTATGGCATGCCCGTGGACCCTCCTTTCATCGGAGCTCTGATCAGGCTTGACGGGACCGATTGCGATTTCTTGCATCTCGTGGGAGGGTTTGACCTTACCCATGTGGATTCCGTGAGAAGCAAGATAACGAAGGGAACCCGGGTGAAGGCCGTCTGGAGCGACCAAAAAAAGGGCCATCTCATGGACATCAAGTATTTTCAACCGGTTTAGCCCATCAACAGGATAGGAATGGGTGCAGGCATTCAGAGGGGATGAAAGGATTCTCGGGGCCGGACCGGACAAGCGGTGTCTCTTTACAGGGTCAAACCTCTGTAGTCTGTAGGTGCCAACGAAGAGGAGGGTTAGAGATGGTAACATACGACAAAAAAGGGAATCCTATCCTGGAGTCGGAGGTGAGGATTCCGTATGAAGTGGCTTTTGGGCCCACCTGGTTCAGGTTTTTTGAAGGCTTGAGGGAGAAGAAGATATTCGGGACCCGCTGCTCCAAATGCAATCGGGTTCTTGTTCCCGCGAGGACGTTTTGTCCCAAATGTTTTGTGGAAACAGAAGAGTGGCTGGAGGTTTCCCAGGAAGGGGAAGTGATCGCCTGGATCCTGACGGATTATGAGTACTTCGGGATGCCCACCAAGCCGCCTTTTATCAGCGCGCTGATCAAGCTCGATGGAACCGATTGCAGTTTAATGCACCTGATCGGCGGGTTCGATATCACGAATCTCGACCTGGTAAGAAAGACAGTGAAAAACGGCATGAAGGTCAAGGCCGTCTGGAGCAATAACAGGACAGGCTGCATCCTGGACATCAAACACTTCCAGCCCCTTTAAGCCGTTCTTGGATTTTCCAGGATTTTTGGGGTGGGGGTCGGCTCGGGGCAGTCCCCACCCCAAACCAAGTCAAGATCAAAAGTAGTAACGTGCCCTCAGTTCTATGCGGTAATCATTTTGTTTTTCCCCGTAATCCGTGAAGCAGTCTCCGGCCAGGACTGTGCCCTTGAGTCTCAATTCCAGGTTCGTGATCCCCGTGTAAACCACCTCCGGGGAAAGAGAGAAACTTTGATCATCCAGGTTGAAAATCCAGGTGAGGGCCGGGGTGAAGTAGAGGATGTCAAAGGGCTCTTTTTGGCTGATGCGGAGGTAGAGATAATTTCTCATGGGATTCATGGTGCCGTACCTGCCTTCGGTCAGGTTGACGGCTCCTGTGAGCAAGGTGTCATCGCCCGTTGAAAGATACATGTCGTAGCCTTTTTCCACAAAAGAGAAGTAGTCTCTCATCTCTCCTTCCGTGAAGCCGGTGCCATTGTGATAATATTCCAATATATAGGTGGTTTCCCGTGCCGTCAGGTAACGGATCCCTGCCAGGTAGCTCCAGACGTCGGAGCGGGTTTCAAAAAGCTTCCCATCCCGGTCAATGAAGCTCTTCCGGAAGTCCTTGATCCACGCAAGCTCGCCGTGGATTTCAAAATTGGAGGTGAGGTTGCGGGAAAAATCCGCCCCGTAGCGAGGGGATTTGCTGTCGCCCGAAAGGAACATGAAATCAATATCCGTATCCAGAAAAAGGAGATAGAACTTGGCTGCAACGTTGAAATGGCCTGTTTCGCCGAAATCTTCGTTCATGTCCCCATAGACCGGGACAAGGGCAGGGGTGAAGGAGAACGTCTTGAGGGGACCTCCAAAACTCCGGATGTAATCCAGGGTGGCTACGAAAAATCCTTCCAGGGCAAGGGCCGGGTCATTCGGGTCTTTGGGCCGATCCAGGAAGGCGACCGGGTTCCAGGCATAGCCCTTGCCCCACTTCATGGTTTTCTTCCCAATGTCCACGCTCAGGGAGGGAGAGGGTCTCAGGGACAGGACTCCTTCGTAAAGGGTTGTCTTCCCTGACCAGCCTTCGTAGGTGTGATTGAGGTTGCCGTTCGCCCTCACAAAGGCCCGGGCGATCCCCTTTTCGTAGCTCCCGTCCAGTTGAAGGGTCATGTCGTATTTTTCGACGGTCGAGCCCTCGTCCCGGTCATAAAAATTGATTTTATAAAGGGCCGCGTCCTTGTTCAGGCCAAAAAGAATCGGGTTGATCTCCGCATATCCACCCAAGTGGTAGGGTTTTTTTTCGATTTTATCGAGCTCGAAGGTGTACTCCCGGGCCGGGCAATCGGCAGAAAAAAGCGCGAGAGTTAGAAAGAGCAGGAGGACCGCAATACACGGTAGGTTCAAAAGAAACAAGTTCCCTTCCGCCTCCGCATTCGTTGACATTGGAACTATCGCAAAGAGTCCAAATTTGGCATGAAGGTCAGAGTAAAAACCTCATCTCGGAGCTCCCGCTCCCGGATATTGGCAAAAAGCATGATGGACTTATAACCCTTGTAAAGAGGGCTGTCCGTCTCCATGACCGAGGGTCTCGCGATCTCGCCGCCGAAGTCCTGGATGTTCTTGAAATAGAGGGTCTTGATCAGCATGGAAGCTTCGGTCATGCACTCGATCCTGGTGGGTAACACGGTTTCCTTGTGCACCCACATTTTCAATTGGTCGTAAGCCACGGTCTTTGTCTTGGCTTTGAGGTGAAGAAGGTAATCCTTCCCCTGGGCCTCCACACGGGTGACGTCATACTCTGCGTGATAATCCAGTTGCATGATGTCCGAGTTATTAAACACCCCTCCCACAACCGACTGGAGGCTCGTGATCCTGACGGGCTTTCCCACGTTGGGAATGTAAAGCCACATATTGTCCCCCAGCCGCAAGGTGCTCCGGCCTCTCTCGCTGGGGGGGGAGATAAAAAGTGCCGCCACCTTGTCTTTCCCTTTTTTTACGGTGAAGAGGACAAATTCCTTTTTTCTGCCGTCCGGTTCGATGTTGATTAGTTTTCTGTACATTTCATACGAAGGGGGAGCGAGGTTCCTGTCCACTGTTTTGAGAAGCTCTGCGCCGTCCAAGGCAAGGACCGGCACGCTATAAGTTAAAGCAGCACACAAAATAAGGACTTTCAGCATCTTTTTTCTTCTCCTCCGTGGGTTTTATTTTGCTGCCTATTTTTTCGCTTCCAGGATTTTCTTCAAGGCCTCCACGGCGCTTCCCTTAAACTCCAGGTATTCCATTCCTTCTTCCCTCATGGCACGGATCATGTTTTTCCCGAATGTCCCGGCCACCACGAGGCTCACTCCTTTTTGAGCCAGAAAGGCTGCGACCGAAGTGCCGACTCTCCTTCCGGCCTCCTTGAAAGGGTTACCGATGGCCTCAAGCAGCCTGCCGGCGCCGTCAAAGATCAAGAAGTAGGGGCATCGGGCCGCCACGTCGCTCACCTGGGAGGCGGCGGTCTTTTCCTTTGCGGCCACGGCGATTTTGCGCTCCTCCCCGGCACAAGCAAGGCTCGTCGTGAGGAGGACGAGCAACAGAATCGACAGTCCTATCTTTTTCATTGGAACACCTCCTTTCTACACATACCCCAAGGCCTGGATCGGGTCCATCCGGGATGCCTTGAGGGCCGGTTGAAGACTCGCTACAACCGCCACCGCAATGACAATGCCGGAGACCACGAGAAGACTCTGGAGATTGACCGTGGTTGTGAGAACCAGGCCTGTTTGCCTGCCGAAATCATAGGTGAATTGCGCCAGGTTGATGGCATAAATCATGACGACGCTCAAGATGCTTCCCACAACGGCCCCCATGGCGCCGAGAAGGAAACCTTCCACCAGAAACAGGGAAAGGATCTTTGCAGGCAATGTTCCAATGGCGGCCATGGTTCCGATCTCCCTCACCCGCTCATAGACGGCCATGATCATCACGTTCATGATGCTGATAAGGACGACCGCAATGAGCATGAGCTTGATAAAGAAGGTCATGATGTCAATCATCCGGGCGATGTTATAGAAGGGAGAGAGGTTTTCCCAGGTGTGAACCTCAAAGATCGGCTTTCCTTCCTTGTTTTTCTCGGCGGAAAGATTGGCTTCCAGATTGCGGTAAACCTCCTGAAGCCTGTCGAAATCCTTGACCCTCACGGCGATCTCGCTGATTTCTCTTTCTTCCATCCTGAGGATTTCCGCGGCGTCCTCCATGTGGACATAACCGTCCCTGCCGCCGGGTCCGGTAGCACTCTCCAGGATGCCCCCGACCTTGAGTTGCTTCCCATTGACCGAACCGTCCCTGTTGGTGGCGATGACGACCACCATGTCCCCCACCTTCACTTTCATGCCTCTTGCAAGGAGTTCGGGCACGAGGATTTCGCCTTTTTCGAGCGCTTTCTCCCCTTCCATTATCCTTGGAAGGAGCAAGGGGACGGTTTTTGCCTCCATTTCGGGGTCCACGCCGTTGAGGCGGATATTCGTGGTCTCCACGAAGTTGCTGAACATTCCACCGAACTTGGTCCTCATGGAGTAGGCCTCAATCCCGGGAATTTTCTCCAGCAGAGTCTTCACCCTTTTCACGGCCTGGGGTTTCATGTTCATGGTGAGGGGAAGGGTCTCGATGGCGCCCAGGTAGCCTTTGCGGTGAATCTGGATGTGCCCCACAAAGGAATCCGTGATCTGGCCGATCATCAGGGTCTTGAAAGACCCGGTAACGGCGATGAAGCCTGTCACGAAGAGAACGCCCACCACAATCAGGGAGAGGGTCAGCAAGGTCCTTCTCTTGTACCTGGAAAGATTTTTTGAGGCGATCTTGACGAGATTACCCACTGCTTAGCCCTCCACCTTTTTCAGTGGTTTTTAACAGACCATCTTCAATCCTGTAAATGAACTCCGCTTCACCGATGATCCTGTTGTCATGGGTGGAAAAAATGAAGGTTGTCCGAAACTCATCCCGGATTTTTTTCATGAGCCGGAGAATGGCCATGGCGGTGTCATGATCGAGGTTGGCGGTCGGTTCATCGGCAAGAACCATCTCCGGGTGGGTCACGAGAGCCCTTGCGATGGCGACCCGCTGTTTTTGTCCGCCCGAGAGTTGGTCGGGTCTCTTTTTCTGTTGATCGGTCATTCCCACGGCTTCAAGAAGTTCCTCCACCCGTTTTCGCCTCTTGGCGACGGGGACATTTTGGACCATGATCAGGGGGTATTCTACGTTTTCATAAGCGGTCAGCACCGGGATGAGATTGAAACTCTGGAAGATGAACCCGATGTGGGCGCCCCTGAACACAGCCGCATCCGTCTTCCCCAGGCTCGTTACATCTACTCCCGCCACATGAAGCCGGCCTGCCGATGGCTTATCGAGGCAGCCGATGAGGTTCAGCAAGGTCGTTTTGCCGCTTCCCGAAGGGCCCACAAAAGATGTGAAGGATCCTTTGCTGACGGAGAAACTCACTCCGCGAACGGCGTTGATGGTGACTTCACCCGTTCGATAAGTCTTTGTCAAATTCTGTGCAGTGACCAGTTCCATGAGAGCTCCGCGCATGGGGATAAATTTCTAAGCCAATGGGAATCCCTCGAGTGAAGCCTCAGCGTTTATGAAGAACTGGATAGAAAATTTTAACATCGAGTGTCTCCTTTGAGAAAAAATGTGCAGGGTGTCAACCTACCAGAATTTTCCTTACCTCGCAACCGGAGTTAAAGATCCCTTCCACACGGGCGTCTGGGCGGAAGTCTTGTTTTCTTCTCTCTTCGGGAGTGGGCGAGGCCTTTTTCCTCTTCCTTGGGCTTTCCGGGCATCTTTGGAGGGTTCATCAAATCCGAAATGATGTTGCGGTGCTCTCGCGCCGGGAAGACGGGAGGGCTTCAATTCCCGCAAGCCCGGGCGCTTGAGGATCTTTTGGATCACCTGGCGGGGATCTCGTCTCCAAAATCCGATTTTATTGAATTTCAATTTTGGGGATGGTATTGTGCACGAAGCCGATTTGGAAGATCACGCCGTTTCAGCCCTTGCAGGGCGCGCGGGGGTTGGCCCGAAGTCCAGTGGACGAAATAGGACAATACGTCATTGGATGCGATCGGGTCACCTTACGCTTCAGCGAACATGAAGGAGGGATGGCTTATGTCCAAACGTGTGGGAATTGTTGGCGCGGGTGTTACGCCCTTCAGAGGAAGCTGGCTGGAGAAGACCTATTACGAGTTGGCTCAAATGGCAACACGGGAAGCCGTGAAGGACGCCCGGATCCACATTAACGATGTGGATGCGGCGTTTTATGGCATTTACAACGACATTTTTGAAAGGACCTGCATCCCCGATCATGCCATCCATGGGCTCTTGGGGATGCAAAACAAGTTCGGCATTCGGGTGACCGACGGCGGCGCCACGGGAGCCTACACCATGTCGGCCGCCCATGCCTACCTGGCGGCCGGGAGATTTAAAACCGCATTGGTATTAGGGGTGGAAAAGGCCACAGACTGCTTTGATTTTTCATCCATGTCGGCCACGCCCGAGGTGATCAAGAGCATCGGGTGGTCGGGGGACAGTTTTTTCGAACAGCCCATCGGCTGGAGTGCCTCGGACAGTTACGCCGAAGTGGTCCTGGCCTATATGGATGAGTATCCGGGAGATCTGAAGCCTGAAATTACGGCTCAGATATCCGCCCAACTGAGCCAACAGGTGCGAACGAACCCGTACGCGCAGAGGCAATTCGACCAGGTCACGGCCGAGGAAGTCCTGAACTCCAGATTGGTGGTCTATCCTTTCAAGGAACTGGAGATCTGTGTTTACACGGAAGGGGCCGCAGCCCTGATTCTGGCTGAAGAGGAGACGGCTCTGGCCATCTCCAGGAACAGCGGCAAGCCTGTCGTGTGGATCAACGGGGTGGGTGAGGCCAACGAACATTCTTTTGCCGGCAAAAAACAGAAGATCATGTCCCGGATCATGTCCGATTACTATGGTTCTCACCGGGCGTACGAGATGGCGGGGATCAAGGATCCCGCGAAGTCCATCCAGCTCGTCGAATTGCATGACGCTTTCGTGCACCAGCTGGAGATCAGCATGGCCGAGTTTGGCCTGGTTCCTCTGGGGCGGGCCGATTCCCTCATAGAGGATGGATTGATGACGCCCGGGGGAAAATACGTGGTCAATCCGTGCGGAGGGCTGATTTACTGCGGTCACGCCGTGGGGGCCAGCAACATCATGTCCGCGTGGTCGGCCCGCAATGAACTGATCTCCAGGGGACTGAAGACCGCCCTGGTTCACGGGACCGGCAGCACGGTGGCGCAGTTCACCGTTTGTTTGATTCTGGAGCACCAGTAGACGAAGGAGGGGAAAGGGTCATGAGTGTCCAAAAAGAAAAAGTCATTCCTTCCAAGTACATCCCGGATGTGGACTCCGAGGTGAGGAGCATTGGTGGCCGAGATTATTTGATCACCAACGATGCCATGTACACCTTTTACAAAAGGAGCAAGGGAGAACTCTCCCCTTTTTTTCTAGGCTTGAGAGACGAAAAGAAACTTCTTGGGTGCAAGTGTACACAATGCGGACTGGTGAGGGTTCCCCCTTTTCTGACCCACTGCCCGGACTGCAATTTTGCCCCTGCGGAACTGCTGGAAGTGGACCAGGTCGGCGTCATGAACAGTACGCCCCCCATCACCTATTTCGCCACCTCCCTTTTTCAGGAGATGGCCCCCTACGGCAGGGGACGGGTCGTTTTCAAAGGGTCGGACACCGCCCTGAGCCTCAACCTTTACACGACCACGGGGATCCTCGTTCCCGGGATCATCCGGAAGGGCACTGAAATGAAGCTTGTTTTCAGGGACAAGCGGATCGGGGAGATGACGGACGTCTTTGCCGTACCGGCGGCGGAACTCACCAGGGAGCAGGTGGAAAAGAAAGGGCTTCTGGAATCTGAGATCGACTGGGAATCACCCGTGGAACCTGATCTTTCCCGGGTTTCTGATGAGGACAGGGCGTTGTTCAAAAGGGTCTTCGGAGAAATCAAATCGATCATAGAGGAGATGAACACCAACGAGCGGGCCCGAAAAGACATCGCCGGTTGGAAAAGGGCCGTTTTGGTGAAGGCCCGCGGCGGGCAATTCGCCCTGATCATCGATGACGGAGACATCAAGGTTGAGGAGCGAGGACTTTCCTCACCCGATTTCGTTATGGTCAGCGAAGACCCACGAACCTTGCTGGACGGACTTGCGTATCGAGGGGCCATCACCGATTCGATTATCAATAAGAAACTCTGGATCAGCAAAAACATGGAGTTCAATACGATTTTCAAGCTCGATCGCATGGCCCGTTCCGTGGCCAGGTCCAAGAAGAGCTGACAAGAACCGCGATCCGTTTTCGCCGGGCCTTCTCCCGTGGCATTTCATGCGGCGGGATTTGCATCCGGTGCTTCTTCCTGACACAGGGGGAGGGTGGCTTTGAGACCCTTTGACCCCATGGGGAGAACAGGTTCCCCCCATTAAGGGGCCGGCCGGAGCCGGGGGGAGAGCGCGGAGGGGGGTGGACCTGGTGCTTTCAGCGAAAAACCGAATCCGGAGGAGGATCACGCATTGGCCGTGCACGTGACAATGCCCAAATGGGGCCTCACCATGAAACAGGGGAAGCTCAGCAAGTGGTACAAGAAGGAAGGCGACCCGGTCCAGAGGGGGGAAATCCTTTTCGAGGTTGAAACGGAGAAGATTACCAACAAGGTGGAAGCCCCGGCCAGCGGGATTCTCTTTCAGATCGTGGTCCCTCAGGGGACCGTGGTGGCGGTGGGGACCATTGTGGCCGTCATCGCGGAACCGGGGGAGCAACCTGAAAGAATTGAGGGTACCCGGCCTGCTGAAGGAAAGGACGAGGAGGCCTCTTCCGCTCCGGCCAAACCGGAGAAGCCCCAGGAGAAAGAATTCGTGGTGGCAACCCCGTCGGCTCGCCGCCTTGCAAAGGAACTGGGCGTAGAGCTTTCCGTGGTCCACGGCACAGGGCCGGGAGGGCGGGTGACCGAGACGGACGTGCAGAGGTATCGGCAGCAAGGGCCTCCTGCACCCAGAATGACCCCGCTGGCGGAAGAAATGGCCAGGCAGGCGGGTTTGGATCCTTCCGCCGTCATGGGCACCGGAGAGGGTGGAAAGATCACCAAGGAAGACATCCAGCGTATCCTGGAGGAAAGAGGCGGAGAGGAAGAAATCATCCCTCTGCGCTCTATCCCGTTCACCGGCATGAGGAAATCGGTTGCTGAGAACATGCACGCCAGCCTTCAGGGTACGGCCCAGCTCACGGTATTCTCCGAAGTGGATGTGACCGAACTGATGCGATTCAGGGATTTGCTTCGAGAGGAGTTCAAAGAGGATGCCCACATGCGGATTTCCTATAACGATATGGTTGTTTTTGTGACATCCCGTGCACTGAAGCGTTTCCCTGTCATGAACTCCACCCTGATCGGGGATGAAATTCTACTTCATGATTCGGTTCACATGGGGATTGCCGTGGCTCTACCCGCGGGCCTGATCGTGCCTGTACTGCGTGATGCCGACCAAAAGAGCCTCCCGCGGATTGCCACGGAGGCGAGGGATCTGGCCCGCAAAGCGCGCGAAGGGACCCTGACCGTGGACGAGGTGACCGGGGGGACCTTTACCATCACCAACTTGAGCATGTTTGAGGTGGATGGGTTTACGCCCATCCTGAAGCCTTCCGAGACCGGAATCCTGGGAGTTGGCAGGGTAAAAGAGAAACCGGCCGTCTATCAAGGGGAAATCGCCATCCGTTCCCTCGCGGTTCTCAGCCTCACCTTCGATCATCGGGTGGTGGACGGAGCTCCTGCCGCGGAATTCCTGCAAACGGTATCGCGGTATCTCCAGCATCCCGCCTTGGCGATGATGGGCTAGTGTCCATCCATAAACTCCCCTCCCTTGGTGGGAGGGGCTGGGGGAGGGAATTTAAGATATTTCCGGATGGACACGAGCTAGACAAAGGGCGTAGCGGGGAGTCTCCGTTGAGCCGTTGCCCCTTTTTTTACGGGGTGGTTTATGCACGAGGTGGTGGTCATTGGTGGCGGACCCGGAGGATATGCCGCCGCAATCCGGGCATCCCAGTTGGGGGGGAAAGTGGCCCTGGTGGAGGCTGGGGAAGTGGGTGGAACTTGCGTGAATCGGGGCTGTATCCCGATCAAGGTGTGGCTCCGGAGCGCGTATCTTCTCCACTGGATCCGAAGGGCGGAGGAATTCGGGATTCAGTCCCCTGTGCAGGGGCTGAACCTTGAGGCCATCGTGTCCAGGAAGAACGGGGTATCCGGGGACATCCGCATGGGAATGGAAGGGCTGCTGGCCAATAACGGGGTGGAAGTGATCAGGGGTCGTGCCCGGTTCACGAACCCCCGTGAGTTCCATGTGGACGGGAAAACCTTGGTCGGAAAAAAGATCATCATCGCCACCGGGAGTTCCCTCCATATCCCCGAGATCCCCGGCCTGGATGAAGCCGCGTTGACGACAGACCAGGTCCTGGAAATGACTGAAATCCCCCTTTCGGTGCTCATTTGGGGATCCCCGGGTCCAATCGAAGTGGAGATGGCCACATTGCTGAACGTTTTCGGCTGCAGGGTGATTTTGAGCTCGGAGTTCCGGAAACTCCTCCCCCGGGAAGACGGGGACACCAGCCAGCGGCTTGCCCAGGCCATGAGGGAACAAGGGGTGGAGGTGCTCCCTCGCGCCACCCTTCGATCTGTGAGAAAAGCAGGTAACGGGTACCGATGCCTCCTTTCAGGGGCAAAAGAGCACAGCGTGGAAGTGGATAGAGTCCTCATCAGCACTCGAAAGCCCGACACGGCGTCCCTGGGTCTCGAACATGCGGGCATCCAATCCAATGAAGACGGAAGCATTTGGATCAATGAAAAGCTCGAAACCTCTGCGGAAGGGATTTATGCCATCGGGGACGTTACGGGAGGCTGGATGCTCAGCCATGCCGCTTCCTCCATGGGAGTTGTTGCGGCTGAAAACGCTATGGGAGCAACCAAGAGTTTCCCATTCCATCGGATCCCAAGGGGGATGTGGACGATTCCCGAGGTGGCCGCTGTGGGTCTCAGCGAAGAAGAAGCGGAGGAACGGGGAATGGAAGTGGAGGTTGGGGACTTCCCTTATTCCATCAACGGACTGGCCATGGCCCGGGACGAGATGACCGGGGCGGTCAAAATCGTCTCCGACGCCCGCTACGGTGAGATTCTGGGTGTACATATCGTGGGAGCCAATGCGACGGATCTCATAGGCGAGGCGGTTTTGGCCATGGACCTTGAGGCCAGGGCACAAGAATTGGCCTACAGTATACGTGTGCACCCGACCTTTTCAGAGTCCATGGTGGACGCGGCACGGGATGTGCTGAACTGGGCGTTGTATCTGCCAAGGCGATAGCCGGGAAAAAGTTCAAATGCCAAAGGCGTGATTCAAAGAAAAAACCTGGACTTCCCTTCGGGGGATGCCCCATGAGGATCCATCCATCAGGGTTTTTGCCTTTCAGCATTTGTGCCGCCTTCCCGTGTGTTCAGGTTACCCCCTTTTCTTGACACGAGAAAAGCTTATGAAAGAGGATCCCCTGCCGGACTTGGAGGTTCTGGATTGGGGGAGGGCGGACTACGGGAAAGCCCTTTCGCGCCAGAAGGCCCTGGTCGAGGAACGTATTTCGGGCTCCTCGGCCGACCGTCTCGTCCTGGTGGAACATCCCCCCGTGGTGACCCTGGGCCGAAGCGGGAGCGCGGAAGATCTGCGGATCTCCCAAGAGGCGCTTCGGCAAAAAGGGATTGACCTCTACTATTCCGATCGTGGCGGCATGGCCACGTTTCATGGTCCGGGCCAGCTGGTGGTCTATCCCATATTGAAACTCGGAAACAAGGATTTGCACCTCTACGTAAAAGCATTACAGAACACCGTGGCCTGGGTGCTCCGGGACTATGACCTCGAGGCGGAGTTTCGAGACGGAAACCCTGGTGTGTGGGTGAATTCAGCCAAGGTGGCAAGCATAGGGCTCGCCGTGCGGGGAGGGGTCACCTACCACGGGGTCGCCCTGAATGTGAGCGTGGATCCCGAATGGTTTCGATGGATTATCCCGTGCGGCCAGGCGAATCAAACCATCACTTCCATGGAAAGGGAGCTCGGTTACCCCCTCGATCGGGAGGAGGTGAAGGATCGGTTCGTAAGAGCGTTTTGCAGGACGTTCCACTATGTGGAGCCGTGCCCGGTAGATCAACCAAAGGAGGTTCCCAAAATGAGTCTCACCAATGAACAGATGATCGGCATGTATCGGACCATGATCAAGATCCGCATGTTCGAAGAACAGGTGGCGCAGCTTTTCGCAGGGGGCAAGATTCCTGGCTTTGTCCACCTTTACGCAGGAGAGGAGGCTGTGGCCGCAGGAGTTTGTGCGGCGCTGCGTGACACCGACTACATCACCAGTACCCATCGCGGCCACGGGCATCTCATCGCGAAGGGAGGGGACATCAAGCTCATGATGGCCGAGCTTTTTGGGAAAAAGACGGGGTATTGCAAGGGAAAGGGCGGATCCATGCACATTGCGGACATCGATCTCGGAATCCTGGGCGCAAACGGCATCGTCGGTGGTGGCCCTCCCCTGGCCACGGGCGCCGCGCTGGCGGCCCAGTATCAAGGAAAGGACACGGTGACCGTGTGTTTCTTCGGGGATGGCGCGGCCAACCAGGGAACCACCCACGAAGCGATGAACCTGGCAACCTGCTGGAAACTGCCCGTGGTTTTTGTCAACGAAAACAACATGTACGGTATCTCTTCCTGTACCATGAACTCCATGTGCGTGGCCGATATCGCCGACAGGGCCGCGGCCTATGACATGCCCGGCGTGGTGATTGACGGAAACGACGTGATGGCGGTGTATGAGGCGGCCTTGGAAGCCATCAAACGGGCTCGGGGAGGGGAAGGGCCATCCCTCGTTGAATGCAAGACTTACCGATTCAGAGGGCATTTCGAGGGAGACCCCTGCGCCTACCGGAGCGAAGAGGAGGTTATGGAATGGAAGGGCAGGGATCCCATTCCCAGGTTCGAGAAAAAGCTTTTGGAAATGCAGGTGTTGACACCGGCGGCGGTCTCGGAGGTGAGAAAAACCATGGAGAAGAGCCTGGTCGAGGCCGTGCGCTTTGCAGAGGAGAGTGCATTTCCGGAGCCGGGAGAAATCCTCGAGGACGTTTACACCCTTTAAGACCGATGAACGAATGGTTCTTAGAGAGGTCCTGCTTATGGTACACATCAAGGAAGGGAGGACGGTTCCATGCCGCAAATGAGCGTTGCAGAGGCCCTGAAAGACGCCCTGACACTGGAGATGGAGCGTGACCCCAACATCTATGTGGCCGGAGAGGATGTGGGGGTTTTCGGGGGAATTTTCGGCGTAACCCAGGGACTGCTGGAAAAGTTCGGTGAGAGGAGAGTCCGGGATACGCCCATTACGGAGAGCGCCATCGTAGGCACGGCGGTAGGTGCGGCCGCTGCGGGTCTCCGACCCGTGGTCGAGCTGATGTTTGTGGACTTTATCGGCGTGGCTTTCGACCAGCTTTACAACCAGGCGGCCAAGATGAAGTACATGTTCGGCGGGAAAGCCAGACTGCCCATTGTGGCGAGAGCCGCCTGCGGAGCCGGACTGAGCGCAGCGGCCCAGCACTCCCAGTGTTTGGAAGCCTGGTTCATGCATGTGCCCGGCCTGAAGGTGGTAATGCCCACCACGCCCTACGATGCCAAGGGTCTTTTGATCTCATCCATTCGAGATGACAACCCCGTGGTCTTTCTGGAGCACAAACTGCTCTACGCCAGGAAAGGTGAAGTGCCCGAAGGGGCTTACACGATCCCCCTCGGGAAGGCGGACGTCAAGCGTGAAGGAAGCGATGTGACGATTGTGGCTACGGGGCAAATGGTTCACGTCTCATTGCGCGCCGCTCAAGAACTTTCGTCGGACGGGGTCAGCGTGGAAGTGGTGGATCCCCGCACCCTTTCTCCGCTGGATGAAGAAACGCTTCTGGCATCGGTTAGAAAGACGCATCGTTTGGTGATCGTACACGAGGAAGTGAAATTCGCGGGCTCCGGAGCGGAGATTGCGGCCATGGTGGCTGAAAAAGCCTTCGACTACCTGGATGCCCCGGTTTTACGCGTGGCGGCCCCTTTCACGCCCGTGCCTTTTTCTCCCGCTCTGGAGAGGGAGTTTATCCCGAACGAGGAAAAGGTGACGGAGGCAGTGAGGACCGTGCTTGGTCAGTGATCGATTCCCGGCCGTTCATGGGAGGGCAGAGATCCTCAATGCCAAAGGTCAAATTCCGGAATTTTTCAAGTGGGAGATCGATTTGTCGCTTGTGGGAATCATTGCCAATCCCGCCTCCGGAAAAGATATTCGGAGGCTGGTGGCTTACGGCAGCGTATTCGACAATCAGGAAAAGGTTCGGATCGTGCGGCGGGTTCTTCTTGGCTTGGCGGCTGTGGGGGTCAAGCGGATTTGCTACATGCCCGACTATTTCGGCATCGTGGAACGGGCCTTGAACCCCATACGCATTTCTGCCGACGTCTTCCCCGTGCGTTTCCCCCTTCAGGGCAACCAGGAGGATTCCGTGCGGGCGGCACGAATGATGGAAGAGCAGGGGGCCGCCTGCCTGGTGACCGTAGGGGGGGACGGAACGAATCGGGCTGTGGTTAAAGGAAATGCCTCTATCCCCATTCTTCCTATCTCCACAGGGACCAATAACGTGTTTCCTTACATGGTGGAAGGGACCATGGCGGGACTGGCCGCCGGCCTGGTGGCCAGCGGCCAGGTGCCTGTGGAGGAGAGCACATTTCTCTCCACCAAACTGGAAGTGGTTATGGACGGGAAGCCCGTTGATCTGGCTCTGGTGGATGCCGTGGTTTATGATGATCTATTTGTGGGTTCGCGGGCGGTCTGGGACATGGGAAAGGTTCGACAGATCTTCCTGAACCGGGCCGAACCGGACAGCATTGGACTTTCATCCATTGGGGGGCTGATTCATCCGATCAAAGCCCATGAACCTTTCTTCCTCTATCTGGAGCTGGGGGAAAAAGGGCGGGCTGTGACGGCCCCGGTGGCTCCAGGAGTGATCCAACAGGTATTCATAAAGGCGGAGAATGTCATGAAGATTGATGAAGAGGTCGCGGTGCGGTTTTCGCCTTGCATCCTGGCGCTGGACGGAGAGCGGGAGTTGGAGGTTCGGCGTGGCCAAAGCGCCGCGATTCGCCTCAGAGGGGACGGTCCCAGGGTGGTGGATGTGAGACGGACCATGAACGCGGCCATGGAAAGAAAAATCCTTGCCCCTGAGGAAAAGGGCCATTTCTGGAGGGAAACTAGGTAGGGTCCATCCGGAAATGTCTTAAATTCCCTCCCCCTTGACGGGGGAGGGTTAGAGCCTGCCCCGTCCCGACCCGGAACGGGGCGGGGCCCCGTACTTGATACGGGGGTGGGGGTGATAAGGCTTTGAAAATATTCAGATAGCATTCTTCAGACTACCCCCTCCCCCAGCCCCTCCCACCAAGGGAGGGGAGTTTATGGAGGGAAACTAGTATAACGTTTCATTAAAAAGGGAACATTTTACTTGACACGGAAGGGCATCGGGTGTAGGGTTATATTCAATGCCTACCAAGTCAAAACGAATGCCTTTGCGTGTGTCCGCTGAAGATCGGG
>Ga0209164_1000541_pt1 | contig 84431 bp, 87 predicted proteins | sample MTBNYHSulfiMetaG_FD_187458 | JGI IMG/M metagenome (GOLD analysis project Ga0209164, IMG submission 187458) | Enrichment culture microbial communities from rom New York Harbor, USA that are MTBE-degrading - MTBE-NYH (New York Harbor Sulfidogenic)... | ecosystem: Environmental > Aquatic > Marine >... | reverse complement strand
CTTGCATGAAATGATGGAGGCAACCAGAATACACGAAAAATGATTGGACAGAAAAAATTCTTAATCAGTAGGTGAGAAAGGTAAAAAACTCAAGATGGATAAATGCGTTTTGGTGCAAGATTCAGGAAATAACTATGATGGATGAAGAGAACATAAAAGACTTTCACTCGGGTTACGTTTCAATTATCGGGCGTCCTAATGTCGGCAAATCGACGCTGCTGAACAGCATCCTCGGTGAGAAGATTGCGATTGTAACGCCGAAGCCTCAAACGACGAGGAACAGGATCATGGGGATAAAGACCTTGTCTGATACGCAGATCATTTTTATGGATACCCCTGGAATTCACAAACCCAAACACAGACTCGGCGAGACAATGGTAAAAACAGCGCTGGAGGCATTGAGCGAAGTGGACATCATTCTCTTTATGGTTGAACCGCAGGAACCTGACAGAGGCGATGTCGCCATTATCGACCAGTTGAAGAGAGTGCGTGCCCCTGTTTTTTTAGTCATCAACAAAATCGATACTGTCAGAAAAGCTGAAATCCTTCCGGTAATCAAACGGTTTAAGGACCTCTATTCCTTCAGGGAGATCATTCCGGTCTCCGCGCTGAAAAAGGACGGAGTCGGCCTTTTGCTTGAAAAAGTCCGCGGAACTCTCCCTGCCGGTCCAAAGTATTATCCGGAAGATATCGTCACCGATCAGATTGAGAGATTTATGGCGTCTGAAATAATAAGGGAGAAGATTATGGATGCCACAGAGCAGGAATTGCCTTATTCGGTTGCTGTCGAGGTAATAAAATGGAAAGAGAGAGATGACGGTCTCGTGATGATAAGCTGCAATATTTATGTTGAAAGGGAGAGTCAAAAAGCTATAATAATAGGTAAGGGTGGATCTCTCCTGAAGTCCATTGGAAGCGCTGCGAGGGTCGATATAGAAAAGCTCCTGAATACAAAGGTTTTTCTTGAGATATGGGTAAAAGTGAAAAAACACTGGAGAAACGACCTTCGGCTGCTGAAGGAATTGGGATATAAATAGAATGCTCATCCAGATGAAAGTGGAAGGCATGTTGTTCGATCCGAGGAGTAATATGTATATCCTCCTCTTAAAGGAAGTCAACGGGAACGGCACGCTGCCGATATGGATAGGAAAGCCCGAGGCTGACTCTATTGCCCTTGCATTGGGAAAGGTCGAAACCCCGAGGCCTCTCACCCATGATCTTATAAAAAATATTGCCGAAAACCTGAAGATAAAGATCTCCAAAATAATCGTAACGGATATCCAGGACAACACATACTATGCGCTTATCTGTCTGAACGACGGCAAAAAGGAGACCCTCGTTGATTCAAGGCCGAGCGATGCGGTGGCAGTTGCCCTGAGGGTTAACGCTCCGATATTTGTTGAAGACCGCATTATGGAGCTGAAGAGCTCTGATGAACTGGAAGAATGGCTTAAAAACCTGAAGCCGGAAGATTTCGGAAATATCATGTAATGCTCAGGAGAACCGAAGGTATCGTCCTGCGAACAGTTCCCTTTGGAGAAGCAGACCTCATCGTAACATACCTCACCCCTGATTACGGCCTCATAAAGCTCTTCGCAAAAAGTCCCCGGAAGATAAAAAGCCGGTTCGGAAGCAGCCTTGAACCGCTCACCCATTCCACAATATCCTTCTGGGGCAAAGAAGACGCGTCTCTGCCGAAATTGACCCAGTCGGATATCAGGCATTCGTTCCAGGCGATACGGAATAACCTTGTTTTTTTCATGAAGATTTCCCATATCGTAGAGCTCACAATATCCTTTATCCCTGAAAGAGATGCAAATAAAAAGGTATATTCCCTGCTTTTCAATATATTGAAGATTTTCGAAGAGATGCTTTCGGCGGCAGGCGGCAGAGAAGGGGTTCCTGCAGGGGAACTGATTATAATCCACTATAAGATAAAATTCCTCGAGTTTATCGGGTTTGCGCCGAAACTCGATTCATGCGGACGATGCGGAAGAAGCGGGCATAGTTTTTATATATCCCATGGTTCCGTCATGTGCGGAATATGCGCCAAAGGAATAGACTCTCCGATCAGGCTCTCACCCTCAGTTTTGAAGCTCTATGCCGATCTCCTGACGTGGGATACTGCAAAGATACGGAGGATAAAACCTTCCGACAGGCTGATGTCGGAGCTCTCCGGCATAATTAATATGCATATAAAATACATCCTCGCCAAACCCCTGAGATCCGACGTATTTGTACAATCCCTGCATTAATCTTTAATCGAGTTCTGTAGCGGCAGCCATAGCCGATCAAAGAATACGGGCTGGTACTGAAAATCCTTGAAAATAGACTTGTTCTACGATAATATGTCCTTTGTATGCTGGATAATTTCTTTAACCCGAATTCAATTGCCGTTGTCGGTGCATCGAGAACGCCCGGCAAGGTGGGTTATGATATCCTTAAGAATATCAACCAGTACGGATATCCGGGCATGGTGTATCCAATTAACCCGGGGGCGTCCGAAATCCTGGGCAAAAAGGCGTATCCTTCCCTCATCGGTGTTCCCGGAAAGATAGATCTCGCCGTTATCGTCGTCCCTTCAAAAAATGTCATCGAAGTCATCGGGCAGTGCGGGATGAAGAAGATCGATTCCGCAATTGTCATCACTGCGGGATTTAAAGAAAGCGGGATAGAGGGATCAAAACTCGAAAACGAACTCATCAGGAAGGCGAAGGAGTCCGGAGTAAGGTTTATCGGTCCGAACTGCCTCGGCATGATCGACACGCACTCGAAAGTCAATGCTTCGTTTGCTGCGGGCATGCCTGCCAAAGGCGGGATCGGATTTTTCTCGCAGTCAGGTGCGCTCTGCCTCGCAGTTCTTGACAGGGCGCTGCCCGACGAGATCGGGTTCTCGAAATTCATCAGCATGGGGAATAAGGCGGATATCTCCGATACGGATATTATGCTTGCGTTGGCTGAAGATGAAAATACGAAAGTGATCCTGGGATATATCGAAGGAGTAGGCGACGGACGCAAGTTCATGGAGGTTGCAAAAGAAGTTACTAAAAAGAAACCGCTCATTATCCTGAAATCAGGCATCACAAGTTCAGGTGCGAAAGCGGCTTCTTCTCATACAGGGGCTCTGGCAGGCCGTGAAGCTGCATTTGATGCAGCCTTCAGGCAGAGCGGAGTCATCAGGGCGCATACGATAAACGAGCTTTTCAACTTTGCCCTTGCTTTTGCAAACCAGCCTCTTCCGCAGGGGCCTAACGTTGTGATCATAACGAATTCCGGCGGGCCGGGGATTCTAGCCGCTGATGCCTGCGATAAATCAGACCTTAAGATTGTCCCCCCGCATAAGGACGTTGTGGATGAACTGAGGACGTTCCTTCCACCTGCTGCGTCATTTTATAACCCTATTGATATCCTTGGAGATTCGGGCGCAGACAGATACGAAAAAACCCTCACTACTGTCCTGAAAGACGAGAAGATGCACGGGATCATGGTTCTCCTGACTCCTACGGCGGTGGTTGACGTCGACGAGACAGCCATGGCAGTGGTAAATATTGCCGGGAATACCGACAGGCCGATTTTGACTTCCTTTATGGGTAAACAGCGGATCGGGTCGGGAGCAAAAACCCTATTGAGATACAATGTCCCCAACTACAGCTATCCTGAAGAGGCCGTATCTTCGATGAATGCAATGTATCACTACAGGGTGTGGATTAACAGGCCCGAAAAGACCTATCCTCAATTCCATGATTTAAAGTCAAAAGCAATCCATATTTTTGAGAAAGCCGCTGAAGAGAACAAGGAACGTTTAACTGATTCGGAAGTTCATGATGTATTGACGGCTTACGGATTCACTGTTCCCAGAAGTCTTTTTGCCAGGACTTCGGAAGAGGCTGTTGCTGCAGCGAGGGGAATCGGGTACCCCGTAGTCATGAAAATCGTCTCCCCGCAGGTCATACATAAGAGCGATATGGGAGGTGTAAAAGTCGGCCTCGACAGCAAAAAAGCCGTCGAGAATGCTTTTTTCGATATTACGACCCGTGTCAGAAATATTATGCCGGCTGCCCAGATATACGGGGTAATGGTTCAGGAAATGATACGGGGGGGGAAAGAGGTGATTATGGGAATCACCAAAGATGCTCAATTCGGACATATGGTAATGTTCGGACTGGGTGGCATTTATGTGGAAGTTTTAAAGGACATCGCATTCAGGATTACGCCGCTTAGTCAGGAAGACGCTCATGAAATGATACGGGAGACAAAAACTTTCCCGCTTTTGAGGGGTGTAAGAGGAGAGACCGAAGCTGATATAGAGGCGATTGAAAAATCCCTGTTGACCCTGTCCCGGATGGCGATGGACTTCCCCCGGATAATCGAAGCTGATATCAACCCTCTCCTCGTAAGGAAAAGGGGGGAGGGAGTTGTAGCCATAGACGCACGATTCGCTATAGGAGGTGAATGAAATGATTGCATTATACATCGGCTCTACAGGAGGGTATACGGGCAAAAGTTTAGTTTCGATGGGATTGGGATATAAATTCAGAAAGGACGGCCTGAGAGTAGGCTATTTCAAGCCGGTCGGTATCCTCCCTATTAAGGTGGAAGACATTCTGACCGATAATGATGCCTGGCGCATTTACAGGGCGCTTGAACTGAATGACCCGCTTTCTGAAATCTGCCCCGTTGTACTGACACAGGAGCTTGCCGTGAGAAGTTACGGCAAAGAATTGAAGGGACTTCTCGCAAAAATCGTAAAGTCTTTCGATCAACTATCGAAAGACAAGGACGTCATGCTGATAGGAGGTTACGGCAGCATCTATACCGGAAGCTACCTTGGACTTCAGGGACTTAAAGTGCTTAAACGCCTTAATGCGAAAGTCATCATCGTTGTGAAGTATGAGGGGGAGTACGTCGTCGATTATGTCCTGCAGGCAAAAAAAGACCTCGGCGACCGTTTTGTCGGCGTCATTTTGAATAAGGTTACCCAGGAGCATCGTGAAAGCGTTGACGAATATGCAGAGCCGTTTCTGAAAAGAAAGGGCATCGATATCCTCGGCATTCTGCCGCACGACCCGCTGGTTGGATCGGTCACTGTCGAGGAACTGAATGAGATGCTCGGCGGCAAGGTTTTGTGCTGTCACGACAGGCTGAGCAATCATGTTGAGAATTTCCTGATAGGCGCAATGCAGGTCGATAAAGCCATGGAGTATTTTAAAAAAACCAGAAACAATGCGGTCATCGTCGGAGGGGACAGGTCCGATATCCAGTTGTCGGCAATCGAATCAGGCTCCGTATGCCTTATTCTCACCGGCGAACTCTATCCCGGTGAGATTATTCTCTCGGTAGCAGAGCAGAAGGATATCCCCATCATCGTCGTGAGGGAAGATACTTACAGCATCGCAAAAAAGCTGGAGAAACTCTCCATACGCATACGCTTGAGAGACAAGGCAAAGGTTTCCAGGGGCATGAGCCTTGTTGCAGAGAATATAAATTTTCCGTTGCTGTATAAAAAGCTCGGGCTGAGAGCCGGACAATAACATATCGGCAGAGTTTAACCTGTCCCCATTTTATTGATAATTTTCTTGACATTCCGCTCCGGTTTGATATATAAATCTGCATGGTAATCTCATTGAGGCCTGATTTTTTTTGTCCCAACGAAGCTTGCGGGGATTACGGGAAAAGGGGTTCCGGAAACATAGTCGTCTATGACACATACGGCAAGTACCGGAGAAAACTGTTGAAGTGCAGGACATGCAATGCGCGATTTTCCGAAAGACACAGCACCTTTTTTTTCGGACTGCATACAAAAGAAACCAAGATAAAAGAGGTTATTTTCTACCTCCTGGAAGGAATGAGCTTCAGGGAGGCTGCGGACGCCTCCGACCTGGACAAGGATACCGTTCAGCGGATATGGAAGCGTTTTCTTCTTTATTGCGAGGAATCGATGGACAGCCTGTTGAAGGAATTTAACATTAAACTCGAAGATCTTATTCAGCTTTTGTATAGAAGAATTCCTAGAAGGGCGAGATAGAATCATGGCAAAAATTCGGATAGCCGTTGCAGGAATCGGAAATTGCGCAAGCTCCCTGATACAGGGCGTTAAATATTATAAGGCGCTCGGGGAAATTCATTCCGAGATATCTCCCGGCCTTATGCATTACGTACTTGGAGGATACCGGCCTGATGACATTGAGGTTGTGTCGGCGTTCGACATAGACAGGAGGAAAGTCGATAAGCCGCTCGGGGAAGCACTGTTTGCAGAGCCCAATTGCACGAAAGTAATCGCAAAAACCTTTTCAGAGCTTCCGCTTAAGGTGATGATGGGCAGCGTGCTGGACGGTGTGTCCCCTCATATGAAGGAATATCCTGAATCAAGAAGGTTCGTAATAGCGAGAAAAAAGCCCTGTGACGTCGCAAAGGAGTTATTGAGGAGCAAAGCGGATATCCTGCTGAGCTACCTGCCTGTGGGTTCTGAAAAGGCTACGGCGTTTTATGCAGGGGCATGCCTTAAGACCGGCGTCAGCTTCATCAACTGCGTTCCTGTTTTTATCGCATCAGATAAAAAGTGGGCCGAACGTTTCAGGAAGAAGAATATTCCTGTTATCGGAGACGACGTTAAAAGCCAGATAGGCGCCACGATTATCCACAGGACGTTGACGAGACTTTTCGAAGACAGGGGGGTAAAAATCGACCACACTTATCAGTTAAATGTTGGGGGGAATACCGACTTCATGAATATGCTTAACCGGAGCAGGGTAAAGTCCAAGAAGATATCCAAAACCGAGGCGGTGCAGTCTCAGATGAACCGGCCTTTGAACAATGAGCATATCCATATCGGTCCTTCCGACTATGTGCCGTGGCTTAAGGACAACAAGGTCTGTTTTCTCAGAATGGAGGGCAGGATATTCGGAAACGTGCCCATCGATCTCGAGTTGAGACTCTCCGTTGAAGACTCGCCGAATAGCGCAGGGGTGGTTATCGATGCGATACGATGCTGCAAGATAGCCCGCGACAGAGGGATAGGCGGTGTATTAACTTCACCCTCTGCATACTTCATGAAGCACCCCCTGATCCAGTACCCGGACGAGAAGGCCCGCGATATGGTGGAAGCGTTTATTCAGGGAAAAATCGAGAGGTAGATGCTTAGTGCAAAAATCGGTCACATCCTTGACGCCCCCCTGACACGCATAACAAAGCATATACCGCTCAGTCCGAATACCCTCACAGTCTCGGGTTTTTTCATTACTATCGCCGCTGCTTTTATTATTCCCGTGAATATCAGGCTCGGCGGCCTGTTAATCGCAGCCGGCGGCATATTCGATATGCTTGACGGAATAGCTGCAAGGACAAGCGGAAGAGCTACCCGGTTTGGAGCATTCCTCGATTCCGTACTCGACAGGTATTCCGATGCTTTTCTTTTTTTGTCCATTGCGTATTACCTCGCAGCGCAAGGCAGTCATACCGGCGCTTACCTCTGCCTGGGAAACCTGGTCGGCGCTTTCTTAATAAGTTACACTCGCGCACGCGCAGAAGGTCTTGGTGAACCGTGCCGTACAGGAATCATGGAAAGACCCGAAAGAATTATCCTCCTGGTATTCGCAACACTGACAGGCTGGATCATTCCGGTTATGTGGGTAATGCTTGTACTGACTCATGTAACTGTGTTGCAGAGAATACATTATGTATGGAATAGAGTTGGAAAAAAGGCTTAGGGTTTTAATAATTATCGGCGGGACTTGTTGGTCGCCCTCTCTGATCAGGTCTGCTCTATCGAATGGCAGGCTCGAAAAATAAAGATTGTTGAAAAAAGTAGCCTGTTTCTTGCCATCTGGTATAATGTGGTCGTAGTCCAATAGACCCTGTAATCGGGAGGTGAAACATGTACTTTCCTTATATATTCGCAGAAGGAAAAATCGGGACGTGTGTTTTAAAAAACCGCCTTATCATGTCTTTATATCCGACAAAATACTCTACTGACAGCAAAGTAAACGAACGAATGATAGAATTTTACAGGGAGCGGGCACGCGGCGGCGTTGCCATGATCGTGCTTGACTGTCCATGTGTTGATTTTCCACGCGCGTATAAAGGTCCCAGTGAATTGCGATTTGACAATCCCGAGTTTGCAGAAGGGATTAAGAGACTTCTCAATGTAATTCATTCAGAGGGAGTAAAAGCATTCATGCAGCTTAATTACCCCAGGGAGCGGATCTTCGACCATGAGGTTCTGGGAGCCAAGCAGAAAGGGAATATATGGATTGCCCCTCTGATAAAAACTATGCCTACTGAGGAGGCAGCGGAGATATTACAGATAATGGCCGCAGGCGCAAAACGGGCTATGGCACTGGGATATGATGGAATAGAGATCCAGGCAAGTTACGGGGATCTTATCTCACAGCTCCTTTCACCACTTTCAAACAGCAGGACGGATGAGTATGGCGGAAGTCTTGAGAACCGTATGAGGTTTCTCATGAGCCTGATAAAGCTGATTAAGCAGGAAGCCGGGAATGATGTCCCGGTAATGGTTAAACTTGTCTGTGATGAGTTTGTTGATGGAGGGCTGACACTTCAGGAGACCACCGTTGTTGCTGAACATATAGAAAGGGCAGGCGGTGATGCGATACTTGCAAATGGAGGTAACAAAGCCACTAAAAGGATGACTATTCCGTCTCACTATCTTCCTCCCGGGCCTCTTGTCCAACTGGCGAGGAGTATCAGAAAGGCGGTTACCATTCCTGTCATTGCAGTCGGAAAGATTCACACGCCGGAACTCGCAGACAAAATCCTTAAAGAGCGGGATGCTGATTTTGTTGCGATGGCCCGGGCGCTCATTGCTGATCCGCATCTGCCCAAAAAGGCAGAAACAGGAATGACTGAGGATATCCGGTATTGTCTCTCCGACCTTGAAGATTGCGCGGATAAGGGCGTGAAAGGATTAGGGAGAGGTTGTACGATAAACCCTTTTTCCGGCCAGGAATACCGCCTGAAAATAACTCTGTCTTCAGAGATGAAGAAGGTCGTGGTCATCGGCGGCGGACCCGCAGGCATTGAATCCGCAATCCTCGCGAGCCGGAGAGGGCACAAGGTTACCCTTTATGAAAAAAAGGCGTCCCTCGGCGGACAGTTGCATCTTGCCTGCAAAGCTCCATTCAAAGAGGGGATAAATAATTTTTGCAGATATTTGAGATATTCCATTGGGAAGACTAATGTGCGAGTTATCTTGGGAAAGGCTGTTTCTCCCGAAGAAATCCTTTCTCAAAAGCCCGACGCGGTCATCATTGCCACAGGTTCAAAGTCATGCCTTCCGCGTATCCCCGGAATCGACCTGCCGTTCGTATTCAATGTCAGATCGGTGTACGAAAGGGCATCTGTTCTACCCGGCATAAATATTGTTATTATCGGCGCCGGAGATATCGGCTGCGAAACGGCAGACATGCTTTCCTCGGAGTCAAAAAACGTGACGATTGTCGAATTGTGCAACGAGCCATTAATGAGGATGAAAGAGATCCCGAGGCAGGAACTCCTTAATAGACTGAAAGAGAAAGGCGTGTCAATTGTTACTACGTGCAAGGTAACGTCCGTCGAAGATGGGAAAGTGCTCATAGAAGATAAAAGTGGTCAGGTAAAAGAACTGAAGACTGATTCTGTCGTTGTTTCTGTCGGAAGCATTCCTGAAAATTCTCTCCATGATGCTCTTAAGGATATGGTCAAAGAAATATACACAGTTGGTGATGCAAAAGAACCCGGCAACATCGGGGAGGCATTGCGAAGTGCGACAGAAGTCGCGGTAAAGATATAGCTGCAACCTTGCAGAGGTACATTATGCATGGAATAGAATTTGGGAAAAAGGCTTAGAGTTGACTTTTATTCTCCAAGTTCAAAATCCCTGCATTTGGTTTCTGGCGACAGGTAAATGTCTTTTTTGATGCAGACTCCGTTCTCCCCCCTTGTAGAGCCGTAGGCGGAACTCAGAGCGTTCAACCCCGGAAAAGCTTTTTCGAGCCATGCAGGGTCGTTATTAAAGTATTTACAGTCCCTGCAGGTCATATTGGAAAGCGTAATGCCTCATCCCCCGTAATTCAGTAGCGTTACTGGGCTGTCCTGCTTATCCAGAACTCGCCGAGAACGATGACAGAGAGGATGTACCCCAATGTCACGTTTACAATAACGCCTATGGTAAAAGCCCAAAAAGGCTTCTTGCCGGCAGAGGCGAGTTCTCTGAACCGGGTCGTAAGCCCTATACTCAAAAAGCAGAATATAAAAGCCCAGGACCGCAAACTCTTAATAGGTTTAATAAGCTCCGGAGTCAATATGTTTTTATAATCGGCCTGGGAATAACCGGATGCTATTATGGTAATGATAACAGAGGCGACAAAAAAACCGAGGACGAATTTAGGGAACCTCCACCAGATCTCGGAGGCGCTCGGTTTTGCGCCGCTTTCTTCCTTTTCCCACTTTAAACAAGCGATAAGCGCGAAGATGAACGACCAGATGCCGAGCCATATATCTCTTCCGATAACCTTCATTAAGGTAAAGGCTCTCACAGCGGCCTCTTCATTTCCGACCATCTTTCCGTACGCCACCGCAGCCGCGAAACCTGCAGCGTCCGCAAACTCGGACGAGCCGACCCATGCGCCCACAGGTGCGGGATGCAGTCCGAGGAACTTAGATGTATACGGGATAAAGAATATCATGACGATAGCCCATATCGTCACAAGCGTTATCGTAATCGATATGTCTTCCTTTTTTGCCTTGACTGCTCCACCGACCGCAATAGCCGCGGACACGCCGCATATGGCTGCTCCGACGCCGAGCACCGAACTGAACCGCTTGTCGAGACCGAATAATTTAGTACCCACAAAATATATTGTGAGACAGGTTACCACGGAAATGGCCGTGGCCTGCATGAGGGCCACATGACCGGCCCAGAGTATGAGGGTAAAAGGAAGGGTTGCCCCGAGAAGGACGATGCCGGTTTTGATATAGTATTCGACTCTGAAGCCCGAATCCATCCATTTGGGCGTGCGGAGAGTATTCGATATGAAAAGGCCGAGTATGAGTGCGACCAGCGGCGGTTCGAAACCGTTGTCGGAGAGGGGTTTATACTCACCGATGATAAACGTAACGATCGAAAGGATATAGAGAAAGATGAATGACGGAATATATGCGGCCTGTTTGAACCCGAGTATTTTTGTGCTGGCGCTGAAAATGATGATCCAGAAGGCGAATTGTAATGCATACCATCCAAGATTTGCTGTAAAGTGCTCCGTAAGGATTCCGAAATCAGTCCATTTAGGCGGAAGAACGCTGAGGGACTTGAGAAAAGGATTTCCTGTATAAAAAAATGCTATCGCCGCGGCAATTATGCCGAGTCCGAGATATATGGCCCACCAATCTTCTTTAAGATAGAGTTCCTTCCATCCCATAGGCTGTTTTGCTTCCTCCATAGATCCTCCTTTCTCGCGATTAAAATGAAAAAATAATGCTGTTAACCTATGCCGTACAAATTATTTAGTAGGTTAGCTCTATCTTTTTTGAAAGTCAAGCGAATCAGGCCGGAATCGGCTGGAATGGAGCGGGCGACGGGATTCGAACCCGCGACCTTCAGCTTGGGAAGCTAACACTCTACCACTGAGTTACGCCCGCAAATCAATGACTTACGGGATAGTATACCATGGACTGTCATAAAATCGTAATAATTTACCCATTCATGACTCCACTTTCAGCCTCTTTTTTGGCAAAAAAACTGTCCAGAACTCTTACAGATTGTCTCAGGCTGTCGATGTGGTGGTGGGCGTATCTCTGGGTGGTTTTGATATCCTTATGTCCTAAAAGCTTTGCGACTGAATAAAGGTCAACCCCGGACTGAACTAACCTGGTAGCGAAAGTGTGCCTGAGATCGTGGAAACGGAAGCTTTTCACCTTAGCTTTTTCAACGACCTTCCAGAACTCCCTTTGAAGGTTGGGGCTAAGTATCCGCGTTCCGTTTTGTGTAGTAAATACATATCCCGACATATTTACCACCTTGCCTTTGTTCAGCAGCACATTAAATCCAGCGTCGTTCAGAGGGATAGTCTTAGGTTCGTTGGTTTTAGGCTGCATTATGGTGATGGCTCTCTTGAACATATCAATATTTTCCCATTTTAAGGTCAGGATTTCTCCTTGCCGCATGCCCGTGTTAAGTGCAAGCATAATAATGGCAGGCAACTGACCATTGAGATAAATTTTTGATGCATCCAGGAGCCTCTTTTCTTCGTCATCTGTAAGCCAACGCATTATCTGATTTTTGACTTTCGGCTTTTGAACTTTGAGGCAGGGGTTGTAATTAATCCAGTTCCATTCTCTGACGGCAAGATTGAAAGCGTGGGATAAACAATTCATTTCGTGTCTAACGGTCTGTGGACTCTTGCCATCTGACAATCTCATTGATTTATACTGAGATATCAGTTGCGGTGTAACCCTGTCGAGTCTAAGACCGGTGAACATTTTTTTTAAATGCCCAGCGTAAATCTTGTCGTTCACGTAGCTCCTCTGAGCCTTATTCACCCTGCTGTGTTCGTCCAAATACTTCTCCATTAGTTCATCGAAAGTATGCTTCTTGGCTTCATCAACCTCAAACCACGTTCCCTCTACGATCTGGGTCTTGACCTTCGCGAAAATATTCTCTGCAAGTTTCTTGTCCTCAGTCCCTGTTGATCGCTGATACTGTTTTCCATCCACAGTGAAGCTTATCCACCAGATTCTTGTAAGCTCACGCCTAAAAAGTCCCAATCTATCTTTCCTCCTTTCCGGGACTCAACAAGGCCTGCAAATACCGTATAAAATATATCATATTTCTATCGAATTATCTCTGACTTGGCATTTGCGATTATTTTCTCGATAAAGTCACCGGAAGTTGCTTTATATACTCTTTTATTTGGTTTGGCCGCTTCTTCTGGATTCGGCTGCCCGGGCTGTACTGTTTTTTGCTGCAGCCATGTCTGTATGGCGGATTCTTTGAAACGGATAAACTTCCCCAATTTGATAAAAGGGATTGCTTTCCTATGTGTCCAGATATAGAGCGTGCTAACCTCTACCCCTAAGAGGTTAGATAATTCTTCTATATTTAATAGCTTTTCCATTTATGCTGATGCGATTTCCCCTGGATTAAAATGCGATTAAACCTATTGATGTTTTAGTATTGGTTTCAAGAAAGCTTTAACGACGAGACCCTCACATTTCAAAAAATCATCAATGCTTGTATTAATATTACCCGTCTCATTACCTCTTCTGTAGGAAGCTGCTTCTGGCAGTAATATAGAGGAAGAACTTGATCTGCTCAGGAAAGATGCCGATGGCACAATACCTACAACAATAGTTGCCCGAAAGTTCTAAGAGTGTTTCATCGATTGCAACGAATTTAGAATCTTAAACATCCCCAAGAAATGAGCTAAGTTATATTTTGAAATCATTGATGAATTTAAATTTGTGCGAGTAACTGCAACTTGTGTATTTGAGCAAGACGGTTATTTTAAAAGGTCTTAGGAATTTGTGAATTTAGGCAACTCAAAAATCTAAATATGTGTATTGAGGCAAAAGAAATTGTAGATTCAAGCAAAAAGAATATGTGTTTCCAGGCAAATAAATTTGTGAATTTAGGCAATTATTTTATGTATCAGAATGATAATAAAGGATTATTTTACGGTCCTTATTGTATTTAGATATTTATATATCTCTTATAAATAAAGAGCATAAAGAGGAGAGGATTGAAAAGAAAAGATAATACGACTGCAATGGAATATAGTCTGTTCCCTGAGACTATTAACAAAGGAAACGACCGGTTCATGAGAGAAGAGATACATCTTGCCAAATATCCTCTTTGTTTGTTCTCTAATAAAGAAAAGAAAACTGTAGTTGCCTTTTATCCTATCCCCGGAGTTGAGTGGAAACTGATAGCAAATAAAGACGCAGAAAGCGAAATCCCCATAGGTCGTCATCTTGATTACCTTTACGCAATGCTCTACTTACTCTCCGAGGATACCCAGTACAGGTTCGATAGAAACACCATCTATTTCACACTGAACAGGCTTGTTCTTGCCGCGGGAAAGTCTTCCTGCAAACCTGAATTTGACACAGCTAGGGAGGCCATTAAAAATTACAAATGGCTGGGGATCAAATCAACTCTTTTTAAAGTTTGGGAGGATGAGGAGCCCAAGACTGTTGAGAGGACTATCTCAATCATACAGGACTATACAATTGTTGAGGCAAATAAAAAAGGGAGAAGATTTAGATTTGAAGAGGATCCGAGTGGATACTGCACAGTCATTTTTTCAGATTACATCATGAAAAATCTGCGAAGTCTCCAAATGAGTAAAAGATTGAATTTTTCATTCATGTTAAAGTTGGGTAGCCCTCTGGCACGCCGCTACTTCAGATTAATCGACGCATGGAAGGAAGAAGAGGCAGGGGACGGTAAAAATATAACCGTACTCGAAAAAGATATCAGTGAAATCGCTACCCAGATCCCTATTCAAAATGGTACTCACGATGTCTATATCAAAAGAAGAATAGATCCCGTTCATGACAAATTGCAGGAACTCCACTATCTAAGAGGAGCAGACTATAAAAAAGATGGTAAATCTACAAAGGTTCTGTGGTTCTTTTCCGATTTCAATACTCATGAGGCCCTGGCTTTTAACGAACTTTCCCGAAGAGGAGTGTCTGCAATAGCATCTAAGAACTTCATCTTAAAAGATAGAATACCAATCGCGAAAATAATAGACTGTGTCCGCTACTATGACATTGTTTGTAAAGAAAAGAAGAAAGACAATAGAGCCATTGGTCCTTCTTATCTTGTAAAGGTTCTTAATGATACCGACTATGAATTAGTTCAGCAAACTATACACGAGCACGACAAAAGGGAAGGGGCGAAACGCCGCGGGGAAGCCCTTATTAAGGAAGAAGATGCCCGGCTCCTTTACGAAAACTTCTGCTACAGAAAAATACAGGAAGAAATGGGCAAACTGTCGGAAGATGAGCAGTCCCGTCTTAAGGAAGAGGCAACAGCCTCAGCTGGAAAAATCAATAAATATGAAAATAGCAAGACTAATAAAATTTCGGTCACCATTATGATGGTTGAAATCATGAAAAGAAAGATCAATCTGCCAACGTTTGAGGAATGGTATAAAAACAATAGAATAATATCTGAACTTCCTGATTTGCCTAAATGCACAAATTAAAGGGTGTAATTGCAAGTGTCGCCCACACTTAAAATTCTCTGTATGTGGCTGAAGTCCAAAATCTAAGGAGCACGTCAACCCCAAAAAAGAGAAGAGAATTACCATCCTTGCGTTTTTACAGCCGCTGATAACTGTCTACATAAATCCTCGGATAGACGACAGATCAATTACATTGATCGTCCGTATAATCCTTCTTCCCGCTAAACTCGGATCCGCTACCACTTATTGAATACGCACACCCGCCATTAGCGCTTATGACCATGTTTCCCGAAATGAGCCCTTCTCGCGATGTCTTATTCTTATATCTCCCGCTGGTGAGATTCCCCTCACCCGTCTGATAGATCGCGATATTGGGAGCCGACTGCTTCAGGCGCTGAATGACTGATTCTCTGGGATGACCGTAGTTATTGTCCTCCCCTGTTGATATTAAGGCCAGCTCTGGTTTCACAAGGGAAAGGAAAGGGCTATGAGTGCTTGTCTCGGACGCGTGATGACTTACCTTAAGAACATCTATATCATCTACATAAGGGGCAACCTTATCTTCCACCTCTGCTACTAGGTCACCAGCGGTGAAGAACTGGAACTTATTGAACTTGATCAACAGACCTATGCTTGTGGCATTTGTTTCCTTAGTCTTCAGATCGACAACACCATTCTTGGCCTTGTCTATATACTCTCCACCGCCTGCCACCACTTGTACCGTAATCCCATTGGCAAAGGGAAGATAGGCAGGCGGGGAAAGCAGCTTCACATTTACGCCTGTCTCTTTTTTGACCGCCTCAAGATATTCATCCAATTCCACGCGATCCCCGTAAGAATTGGGCGCTTTACTCTCCGGCATAAATGCAGAGCCGATAAGCTTAATTTCATAATCCTGGGGGTCGTTTGTATCGTACGTTAAAACCTCGTCAAGACCACCCATATGATCTCCGTCAGCATGTGAGAGGATCACATAATTCAGTTTGGAGATTCCCAGGTGTTTGAGATATGGGACAACAAAATCCCTTCCTCTTGCGGGTTTCCCCGCATCGACCAGAATGGAGGACATTTTGCCTTCACCTCCACGAGCGACGATGAGAATGCTATCTCCCTGTCCAACATTTATTACGTGAATTTCCAGTGTGACAATATCAAAATCGCATGTTGGGGAAGTGGTACTGTATATGCTGTCGAGATAACTGTCTTCTTCTATTCTGCCATTGGTATAGTAGATCCATCCGTTTCCTTCTTTAAGCTCGACCTTCCGCCATTTGTTGTCCTGGCTGCTTTCAAGGTAGATGAACCAGTCTCCTCTTTTTGCATTTTGGAGGATTGAGGAACGTGTGTTGGCCTCTGAATATACATTCGCAGACTGTTTGGAAACGACAAAGATATCGGCGTGGGACAGAATTGGTACGAATGACAAAAGAGTGAAAATGACTAGACTACATATTTTCTTATTCATATTGACACCCCCTCTTGGCCCAAATTATCACATAATTATGGATTTAGGTAAAGGTGGTACCGGCCGCCACGACACTTTACCACACGTTGCAAAAATGCAGCCTTTTTGATATAAGTCTACTGTGTAGGAAGAATGACTACCTCTTTTGAGATAAATGGTGAGATCTATAGTAACGGGTCACAAGAATGTGTGAAAATGACACGGGCTTTTTTATTGCACCATTATTCCGTAGTGTAATGAGAAGAGCATGTCCATAGATATTGATGGCAAGACGAAGCGCATAGGCCTCGCCCTTTCTGGAGGGGGTTTTCGAGCCGCAGCATTCCATCTTGGTGTTTTCAGACAGCTGGAATCAATCGGTCTGCTCTGGAAGATAGACCTGCTAAGTTGCGTGAGCGGAGGCAGCATCGCCGGCGCATTCCTCGCGGCCAACTGGGGGAAAGCAGACACTCTGGACCGCCTTGAACGATATCTCAAGACAAAGTCGATTGCGGTCTCCTCTGTTCTACGAGGCGTACTCGATCCTTTCGTAACAAGACTGGACGAGCTTGCAAAGTCATACGACCGTGACCTGTTTGACAATATGCCCTTAAACTCGCTCAAAAAGGGGCCTCGTATTTACTTGAACGCCACGAATTTGTCAACGGGGAATGCTTTCTTTTTCGTTGCCGGCGAAAACAAACCTTCAGAAATGGGCGAGTGGGAGTTTGATTTCGTTCCGGCGGAGGACTTTCGGATTAGCAAGGCAGTGGCAGCCTCGTCTGCCTTTCCACCGGTATTCCCGCCACTCCTGCTGGAGCAGGATGTGTATGGCACTGCTCAGGCCGAATATGTCACATTATCGGATGGCGGGATTTACGATAACCTGGGAATGAATCCCTTGTTGCGAATGGAGCGTAATAGACTCGATTATGCGATTGTGAGTGATGCCGGTAAACCATTTGCAATTGATATAACGCCGACAGAAATGGGAACGGGCGTTCTCTTTGAAGCAATTGGCATTCTGATGGAACAGGCCCGCGGCCTTCAGTTCAGCCGTCTGGAACTCATTTGGAAGGCTAAGAACGGTCCCAAGCCTATATGGTTCTCTATTGACAGCGAGCTCGGTCAAATCAATGCCGGCGATGCAGTCTTTGCATCGGCGATAGGGACCAATCTAAAGAAATTGAAAGAGGCGGAATTCGAAGTTTTAAGGCGCCACGGTGGGGCACTTCTTGATCATAGGCTGAGGACGTACACACCGGAACTATTCTGTGCAAGTTAGGTAATTTCCGTTGGCCTTTGTGAATTGCTCGGCTAATTTATGGGTTTGGCAGAGATCAGAGCTCTTTATAAGGATTGTATGCCGCCGACCTTGGATGACGCCACGGAGGTCGCCTGATAACAAACACCCCCAAACATCTCGCCGACTATGTTGGTTACAGATACAAACATCGATTCACGCCGAACTGCTTGATGAACGATGAAAGGGCTACTTGACCCCGATTGCAACAGAACAGTTCCTACTGCTCACCGGCCATTCCATAGCAATCAAAGGAGTTTACTTCGAAATTGCGAAAGCATTATTTATTATAAATCCTGCTCTGTGCTATATTTTCTGACGGGGGCAAAGAAGCAAAGCCTAGCATAATATATGTACAATGGATTACTAAATGCCATATACAGTCACTGCATCATTTGATAAATTTTATGAAAATATAAATTTGCCGGGTGATCACCGGGAGACGGCAAATGGGCGTCGTGACGACATAGTGGATAGGCTCAAGACTAGGTTCACTATAATCGAGGCATTCGCTTCGGGCTCAATCCCTCGCTATACCGCCGTCAAAGGATATGCGGATTTAGATGTAATTGTGGCTTTGCATTATGGCAAACATATAGAGGGGAAAAAGCCTTCTGAAGTTCTTCAGGCGGTTCGAGATGCTTTGGCAGAATACAGAACAAATGTTAGAAAGAATGGCCAAGCAGTAACACTTTATTATAAGACTTGGCCTGATGTGGATATTGTGCCAGCATCACGAGTTGTAGACAATGAAGGAAATGTTACCGCTTATAAGATTCCAGATATGAATACTGAATCTTGGATGCAAAGCAAACCCAAGAAACACTCGGAGAATATTAGCGGGAGATCTGGTACTTGCGGGCCTTCATTTCGCAAGATTATTACAATGATAAAATGGTGGAATCATCAACATAGTGAGTACCTTCAGTCATACCATATAGAGGCTATGGCTCTTCAGATTTTTTCAAGTACCTTATCGGATATGCCATGGGATGTTTTCACTTTTTTCGACAAGGCGAGTGGCCTTATGGCGTCGTCTTTATGGTATGAAGGTGGCTATGTAGATACTTACTTATCCTATGAGCAGAGGCAAGAAGCGAAGAAACGTCTGGAAACAGCAAGGGAAAAATCGAGAGACGCATGGCATAAGACATATGGAGATAATAATGATCAAGAGGGTGCAATAAAAATATGGTCTCAAGTATTTGGCGATAAATTTCCCAGTTACGGATAATTCATAATTATTAGATGTCCAGAGTTGGGATGAGAAGAAGGGTATAAGCTTATTGAAATGAATTGGATAGAGAATAAACAAAACAGCCCTGAGATGATTCAGTTCATTGCTGCAGCAGCAGACAGGTATCACAAGGCAAAGCTATTCCTTGCAACGCAGGTCATTCTTGGAGTGCTTATACCTGTGCTTTTCTCCATAGGCAAGTTTATGGAACCTAAGTTAGCTTCGTGGGCTGCACTTTATGGGTTATTGTTGGCTATTGCTGATTTTTTATTCGAATGGGTTATAAAAAAATTCATGAAACAAGGTGCGTTAGCACAAGAGTGCTTTGATTGTTCTGTTCTCTCATTAAAATGGAATGAATTCGAAATAGATAAGCCATTAACACGAACAGATACAATTGAGTGGTCAAAATCGTATATGGATACCCACCCAGATGAATCAAAAATGCGAGATTGGTATCCAGTATCAGCCGGAACAATACCCATTGATTATGGACGATTAATCTGTCAGTTAAGTAATTGCCTTTGGGATACCCGGTTAAGAAAACGCTATGCATCTTCTCTTTTGATCACTGCCACAATAATCCTTATCAGCATTGTTAGTATTAGTATGGCTCTCAATGGGACGGTTGAATCGTTAGTCCTCACGATATCAGCACTGCTCCCTGCAATAATTTGGCTCTTAAAAGGATCGAAAGCACAAAAGGAAACTATAAAAGAATCACAACGTCAGAAGGATTTCATCGAGAAATTATGGTCAGCATCTATTGTCAGAGATGAGTCAAACAGTCTGATTGAGAAAGCCAGATCAATTCAAGATAGCATTTTCAGAAGAAGAATGAATTCTCAGCCAGTATTTAACTGGATATATCGTGTTTTTCGTTCGAAAGATCAAATAAATATGAAAGTCGTTGCCGAGGTAATGACAAGGGAATATAACAGTATATTGAATAAATAAATGATAGAAAGGGCTACCCCACAATTTAACATGGCAACTCTTGCAAGACGCATTCAGCCTCAGCCCGGCGAACTGAGGGCTGCACGCAGGCATCTTCTGACTGCGCGCAAACGTCTGGCAACTTCCTTTGATATCAGCAAAATCATGCCTATTGGCAGTCATGCGCGTGAGACTGCTATTCGGTGGTACAGTGACCTTGATATTATGGTGGTCCTACGCCGAAATGAGGCCAAATGGGGCGGAGATATCGTTTCATCTTCTACCGTTCTTCAGAAGGTGAGAAACGATCTGCAGGATCGGTACATTCATACAGAAGTCCGCCGAGATCAGCAGGCAATTGTGCTCCATTTTGCGGATGGTGAGCAGTCACTGGATGTAGTCCCCGCTCTTTTTCTCAGATTTGATAAGCTGCGGCCTGTCTATGTTATTCCCGACGGTAGCGGCGGATGGTTAGAAACGAGTCCTGAAGCCCATAATCGCTATTTTGCAGCTGCTGTTGAGCGGAGCGGAGGCAAACTGAGAAAACTTATTCAACTCCTAAAATGGTGGAAATACAGCCGTGAGCAACCAATTCCGATACAGTCCTTCCACCTTGATCTTCTTCTTGCGAGCAGTGGACTTTGCGTTGGTGTTAAACCTTACACGTACTGTCTATATGAAGCATTCAAGCTGCTTGCGGAGCGAGAGTGTCGGGGATTTCGCGATCCGCTTGGGGTCTCCGGTGTCGTATATGCCGGCCAAACGGATGCTCAGTGTGAAGCCATCAACAAAGCAGTTGGACATGCTTTGGCCCACTCAAGAACCGCAATTCTTGCTGAGTCCTCTAAGGATTATGCTGAGGCGAACCGGCAATGGAGTATTGTGTATAATGGCGAGTATTAACATCGAATTGCCAAACAATATATAATCGGGGCGCTTGTCCAAACAGTGATGTAAAAATTCCCGTTTATACCCCGCAGAATAATCAGGATGCTCTTTGGCGAGGACTTCTGTGAGAGTGAAATATTTCTGAAACCGTGGAAGATCTCTCTTTCTATGCGCAATTCTACAGAGATATATTAGACGTGACTTTCGGGAAGTACCGTGCCTTGAAGACTTCTGTGGAATGGAAGGTGGACATGTCCTCTTTCTTGATAGCGAAAGGATCTGAGACACAATAATTTTCTTTCATTCATCAGGCATCTCATAAGGCAGAACGGGTACTCGCTCATAGATGGTGTTTTATCTCATGTAGGTATCTCGACTTCATCATGCAGGAGGTCTGGCCGAATTTCATTCGCGATTCCGCAGAAGAAAGGTAGAGCCCTTCCTTGGCCCTAGTGGTCCCAACGTAGAAGAGCCTTCTTTCCTCTTCGGTGGCAGATTGGCTTGTGAGGGACCTGGCCGACGGGAAGATTCCCTCTTCAAGTGCCGGCAGAAACACCACGGGCCATTCAAGGCCCTTTGCTGCGTGAAGTGTCAGTATTTTCACAGAGTCTTCCTTCCCTATCTTGTCCTGTTCCGATGCGAGGAGATTGTCTTCCATAAACTCCGAGAAGGGTTTTCCCTCTTCTTCAAGCGCCTGAAGGACATTCGAGAGCTCAGAGACGTTCTCTATTCTGTCTTCGGAATCCTCCTTGTATTCTTTCTCGATGTGAGAAAAGTAGCCCAGATCGTTAATGAGCCCCATAAGAACCCCGTATGGCTCATCTTCCACTGAATTACTGTATCCTTCGACAGTCTTCACGAAGACATCTACAGCGAGCCTTTGTTTGGCGGTGAGCCTTGTGTCCTTGAGCGCCTGGAGCCAATCGTTTCTAAAATTCTGTTTAATATTTGAAAGAGCCTTCTTCCCGATCCCCCGGCCCGGCGTATTGATGATCCGCTCGAAGGCGGCAGCGTCCTTAGGGTTTGCGATGAAGCGGAGGTACGAAAGCAGATCTTTAATCTCCGCCCGATTGTAAAACCCGACGCCGCTTACGATGGTATAAGGGATGTGGTGCCGCATGAAAACGCTCTCCAAGGCTCTGGAGAGGAAGGTCATGCGAATAAGTATCGCCATATCCGAGTAAGTGTTGTCGCGTGACAGCTGCCGGATCTTCTCCGCGATCCAGACGCTCTCGGCGATGGCGTCAGCATGCTTCTTATACTCGACGTCACCTTCCTCTTTGTTGTCAGTGTGGAGTTCCAGAACTTTATCGGACCATCCGCACTCGACCTTACTGACTACTGTATTGGCAATATCGAGAATTCTTTTAGTTGACCGATAGTTTTTTTCGAGTTTCAGCTCCTTTGCCCCAAACTCCCGTATGAAACGCTCGATATTCGATGGCCGGGACCCCCTCCAGGTATAGATACACTGGAAAAAATCACCGACTGCAAACAAATTTTTATTTTTGCCGGCAAGAAGCTTGATGAGCGAGAACTGGATGTCGTTCGTATCCTGAAATTCATCGATCAATAGATGGTCGAATCTCTCCTGCCACTTAGTCCTCGTCTCAGGATAGGCCGATAGGAGCTCGACTGCGAAGTAGATGAGGTCGTCGTAGTCCATTGCGTTGGATCTTTCAAGGTCTTTCTGGTATGCCTCAGCCACTTCAGCATAAGTAGAGGCGGGATAGGGAAGAGCGGCAATATGGTCGAAGATGCTGCCACGGAATGTCTGTTTGGCCTTAGATATGATGTCCCGAGCTTCGTCAGCCTCCTTTGTCTCCCTGCTGAACCTTTTCATGATGTCTTTTATCACTTTGAGGCTGTCGCTGGTATCGTAGATGACAAATCTTCGGTCGAAAGAGCGTCTCAATATATGGATATCTTCTCTTAACACCTTCACGCAGAAGGAGTGAAAGGTCGATATCCACTTGGGCTTGATGGTGAGCATCTTCACAATCCGCTCGGCCATCTCGTTTGCGGCCTTCTTTGTGAAGGTAATCGCGAGGATCCTATTTGGTCTGATGCCCTTTTCCTTGACCAAATAGGCTATCTTTTGGGTTAGAACTTTGGTTTTGCCGCTGCCGGCTCCTGCGGAGACGAAAAGCGGAGAACCAAGATACTCGACCGCTGCTTTTTGTTGGGGGTTGAGTCCTTTTAGAATCATATCTTCCTTGTTGCTAATAACTATTTTAAAACAGGTGATCTTCAAAAAGGGTTGCTTTGCTGGAGTTACGATGGAATCGCAGTATTTTTTATCGAAATGGAATGCTCAATGTTAACTGAAAGATTATAACTGAAGCCTTCTTTTTTGCCTACATACACAAATATTTACCGCTGATAATTTGTGTATTGAGGCAAGTTATAGGCACCGGTCCAATTCAAAGTAATTGCTTAGATACACAAATTCATACAGAACACAATTTGAGTATTCCGTCCATAACCTTTTGTCCTGGTTTGAAAGTTTTTGCGTCATCATATAAAATTAATACTCAATCATGGTTGCGAAAAGGGTTGGATCGAAAGAGAAAAGAATACTTCTCGTTGATGACGACAAGAACATCTATTACAGCCTGCAGATGATCTTTGAAGGCAAACCTTACATTGTAGACTACGTGGAGAACTGCACTGCAGCGGTGAAGATGATCAAGAAAGCTGCTTATGACCTCATACTTATGGATATCATGCTGCCCAGAAAAAGCGGCATACTTTGCATGGATAGTATCAAGAAGATCAGACCGCAGATGCATATAATGTTGCTCACTGCAGTCAATCATGTTCAGGCCTGCCGGGAGGCTTTCTTGAAAGGTGCATGTGATTATATGACGAAACCTTTCCCCCCGGATGACCTATTAAAAAGAGTGGAAGACATATTTAAGTCAAAATCGAAGAGAGTGGCAGCAGGATGAACAAAAAAATGAGAGGCCATTTCTTATCGACGATAGAGAACTATATGGCAGAGAATGACTTGCGCCCTGCCGATATATACAAACCTTCAAAAGGAAAAGTGACACAGACTTTGACGCACAGAATCCTTGCCGGTACCGCCATCCCGGATAACCCCGAGATTATCGATGCCATAGCGATTGCGATTGGAGCGGATCCGAAACTACTGAGAAGATATGCAGCTATGGACAGGTGCGGCAACATCTGTTCATCATTGAAGATTGATAAGAATGAAGTGTTGGGTATGCCCAGGGAGACTAAAACGCATAAAGTGCCAGTCATTAAGCAGGATAGAATCCGCAAATACCTCTCAAAAGAGGGCCATGTTATTAAAGACACCGGTAGTTTTATCACGCCGGTAGTGGACTGCGGCCCGCAGGCATATGCAATCAAGATTGTCAATGACGACCTGCATCCCAAGGCTGAACGGGGAGACATATGCATTGTTGATGTTGAAGAAGTTGACCGCTTCGATTTTGGCGTCATTGGTACGAGGAAAGACATATTTTTTGGCATGATACGAGTGTATGATTCATTTTACGTAGTAGAAACTATTCAGCACTTCACAACCCATAACATAGAAAAGGAAAATGCTCTGTTTGTTCACCGCGTTGTTGATATCATAAGGCGGAAAAAGCCGAAAACACTGTAGTCTTCCGCAATTTGATCCTGTCTCTGCAGCAAACTCATCAAATGTTGACCTTCGCAATTAGCTGTCGGCACAGTTAGCTCCCATTTGCTCGCCCAGAACCATATTTACCGTATTGCTGACTTTGGTCAGACAGTCCTCCAAGTTTTCTGAAGCTGCCCGTAATATAAATAATAGAACAGCGCATTTATTCTGTGAATAAATATGATATTGAAATAAATCAAACAGTAAATTATCATAATGTCTTTGTTTGATAGTTCAGGAGGTTTGGATGCGAAAGAGACCGGAACCAAAAGAGTCTAAGGGCATTATAAGGAACATTCCTCTCAAAAACATCTTTTTAGATCACCGTACTAATTCACGTACAGAAACCTGCGAGTCCAGAATAGAATTCTTCCATGATCTGTACAAGAATGATCCCAATCATGGTATCGACCCCATCGAAGTTCTTCTTATTCAAACCGGCGATCCAAAAACGGTCAAATATCTTGTTATTGAGGGAGTTCATAGATTTACTGCTCTTTCAAGGCTGGATGAGAAAGAGGCCCATGCCAGCATCCATACTGAACCGTGCGTGACTATTGACGATTTAGAGGACAGAAATCTACGGGCAAGCATACTTTTTCTTTCCTGCAAATACAATTCCCGTTCAAACCTGCCTCTTTCCCTGCATTGCAGACGCCGGGATGCAAAAGAGCTCCATGAAAACAACTATACGACCGAGCAGATTGCTGAAGCTTTGTCTGTCTCGAAGTCGACTGCCCACAGATGGATAGAACAGTTCAAAGGCAAGGAACAAGTCGAGCAGGAAAGGCAGATCAAGCAGTCCCAGAGAGAGAAGGCTGAAGAGCTTCTTGAAGAGGGCAAATCGATCAGGCAGACGGCGAAAGAAACCGGCCTGAATAAACGTACGATAAAAAAGATAAAGACTGACATAGAGACGACCAGACAAAAAAGTAATGAGGGTGGTGCATTTTCCCACATGGGAAAGTGCATCACCCCTGACACCTTCTCGAATATCCTTCATAAGGACGAACAGGATGTCAGCGGAGTCAATAATAAGAATGGAAGCAATAGTGGAAACGGAGACCAGCCGTCTAGTTTTCCATACTTGAAGGACCCTGTTGGGGAGCTTCCTTTTGGAGATGTTTCTGCCGTGGTTGCGGGACCCCGCGAGCTGACCAAGGCTGACAAGGAAAGAGTATTGGACATATTTTCAAAGATATATGACTTTATTCGGACCTGCCCCTGGTTTCCCGAAATTGATAAGTATGCCCTGTCCGATATACTTTCCATCCTCTCCTCGAAATCTGAGAATCTGCGCGAGGCGATTAAAGACGCGGGATTTAAAAAACTGTATGAAAAGGCCAGAACCCTTAATGACGAACGTTTAAGAGAAATTAACGAGGCACGCAGGACTATCCATAGCAAGGAAGAAGTGATAAATCAACTCAACAGTGAACTGCAAGTGCGTACAAAATACTGTAAGTCAAACTGTGAATTCTCCAGAGACAAACACCGGGAAGAGATCGAACGCAGTATCGCTTACCTTCTGGAGATGCTCAACACACTACAAAATGGCATTGAGGAAGGTTATTTGACTGATGTTAACAAAAAGTCTATAAATGTTCCCGAAGAAGCTCATCCTGCATTTCATCAGCTGATTCTGAATACATCCTATGTAACCATCTCGCATTTTGAAGCCGCTGTCCTTCACGATTTGCATAATTCCGGGCATATCATCCCTTTTTGGGAACGGTTCGTTGACGTGGCCGATAGTCTTAAACTGACAAACAGAAAAGATATTTCAGAGAGAATTCAGGACCTTAAGAATAATTTTGGCGAACTGCATAAATTCAAAAAGATAATCGATGAAATTTTATAAAAATAGCATAGTCAGAAGAGGAGAGTGCAAATGGATATACTCAAGGAGCTTGAAAAGGACTGTGAGAGTCGTTGTCAGAAATTCTTAAAGCGATACTACCGGCTGATTGTGAAGCTCGCACAGCGGCGTTTGGGAGACAACTTTAACCCTACGGAGATACTTTCCGAGGCGACAATCGCATTTCACCGATGGTTTTACTATCACAGCCGGTCAAAGCGTACAAAGATGCCTTCATCTTTTACCTGGTTCTTTAATAAACAGCTGGATATTTATGACCGAAATGGGGGCTGCAGCGTCAAAGACGACATGGAATGGGACCCTAAAAGGCATTCTGAAAGTGACGATGGGTATGAGTATAAGAGATATCCTTCTGAGACTGAATTAGACTGGCATAGCAATGATGGCTATTTTGCCTCGGATAATGATCCCTCCCAGGAAAGGGAAGGGAGGCTCTTTCATAGCGCCCTTAGCAACAGAGCTGAAGATCTTCCACTCTCAGAAAGAGATGAGGATTCGGTATCGGAAATGCCCGATGATGAGGAAAATGCAGTTGCTGAGGAACCTTATGGCGCCAAATATCTCATCTGCATCGAAAGCTTTCTGAAAATTCCTCTTTTGTCATCGGACCTCCAAAAGATTTTCAGGCATCTGTCACATGATAAACAGGAGGCAAACGATATGGCCTTCAGGCGACTTACAAGAAATAGATCCGTAGAAAGCGCTGCCAAAATAGTGAGGGGCATCCTCCAGTGGCATCTTGCAGGCACCCCATATAAACTGTACACGGGTGTTTGTCTCAATGGCTCCCGGCACCATCTGCTTGTCCTAGCAAAAACCGAAGAAGAAGCGAAGAAATTTCTTAAACCATATGGAACCACGCTCGAACTTCTTCTCTTGAGCGCCGATGGATAACACTTTGTGCGGTAATACTAAATATGTTTTGGTAATCAAACACCGCGAGAGGGCGAGTTACAGATATGCAGAAACAGGGTAGGGGAATAGACATTAACGAAATCGATAGTATCGGAGAAAAAACAGGTTCTACTTCTGTGGAGGACAGACAATATCGTGGATAACATAGCAACTTCTCGCAAATACAGGACTGCAAATTGGGCTGAAATCAGAGGGCCTGTCGTTGATGTCCAGCTTGTTGATAATATGCTTGTCCTGAAAGTACATACAAATGAGAAACACAACGGAAGAACCAATCCTACAGACCATATTATCAAAATTCGTTCAGACACCGGTCTCTATCCCATAGCAAAACTCACCCAGGCAGGGGATCTGGTAGAGGTCTGTGGACCCATTGCCAGCGACAGATCCATCGTTCCGAGTAAGTTCGAAAACTTCTCCTTTTATTCTGATAGCCGGATCAGCGCTTTAAAGCAAGAGGTAAGAATATAAAATATTTAGCGAAACAACATTGTGCGCGTTCTCTATCAAATGCAGGCCTAATGCTCACTCTGCTTAAAGAGAAATCTTCCGGTGTGTTTGGACACAGTGTGGCAACCGGAATCATTGCAAGAGAAATCGCTGTCGATATCGACCTGTGCGACGATGAGGTGAACGTATTATATCTTGCAGGACTTTTGCATGATATAGGAAAGATCTTTATTGAAGATTCAATCCTGCTCTCCCGCGAAGACCTCACCTTAAAGCAATTCAACATAATCAAACAGCATCCGGAAAGGGGCGCAAGAATAGTCGAAAGATTCATTTCTGACAAATTATCTCCACCGATTCTTTATCACCATGAACTTCCGAATGGAAAGGGGTATCCCTACGGATTACAAAAAGATGAAATACCGCTTTCTGCCAGGATTATTTCCACTGCAGACAAGTTTTCGGCATTAACAATGGAGCGTCCCTACAGATCAGCTCTTATCACGGATATGGCGGTACTGGTAATAGATGACCATATCAAAACATTCTTTGACGGCAAGAGCCAATTCGTGCGAAACAGTTTAAAATCGTTGAATATCAAAGATATTCATATTAGGTCTGCAAAAATCGCCAACGATTTGGACTCCCTCCTTTCATCATTGGAGTACTGTCTCTGAGCTGGGCCACCCAGGAAGAAGTATTAAAGCATCACCGGATGCTGACAAAATCAGAGGCTTATTTCAGACAGGCCTTACTGTCAATCTTTGCAGGCGCGATACTCTCCCTCACCTTATTCATGAGTCAAATTGTCTCGCATAGCCTGTTTTTCTCTTCATCCGTGTTCATTTTCTTTTACTCATTTGATACGTTCTATCCATTCAGACGCTTTCAAAGCTTTAAAAAGGTATTCCAGAGAAAAGTACGATCAGCTGAGAAAACAGCTCATGACGTAGCTCAAGCTGACAGGCATTTCTTTGAGGACTCTGCCATCAGTGATAATCGCAACATTTTATTGCGATTGATATTTTCCCGGGAGGTCTTATTTGCCATTGAACTGTCTATTTCCGTTGCTCTTTCCTCTATTCTTCTTAAATTCCTGTCTTCTCTGCCATCCTGGCTTGTTTTTTCATATATGGTTGCAGTCAACGCAGGAGCATCTTTCCTGCTGGTAACAGTCTATATCTCATATATTGACTCTCTTGAGATAGACGAATTTCCCACTGATTGGCGGGACAAATTTATGCTTAGGTTTGCGAAAATCTTCAGTTACTCGCGGAACTACTTTTTTGTCGGAGAAGTCAATGGTAAAAAGATTGGTTTGCCCCGTATGCTGCGCTTTCTTCATACGATGATCGGGGCCCCTACAGGTGAAGGAAAGAGCTCGAGCCTGATCATACCCCCCTTGCTTTTCGATTCCGATAGCATAGGATCCGCTGTTGTTCCTGATGCCAAGTCTCCCGAGTTATTCAACTGGGTGGCAGGACGCTGGATAAAAAACGGTAAAAGGGTCTTCCTTTTCGATCCGTGGCATCCTGACACTATTGGAATAAATCCGCTTCCTGATGCTGACGACAATGACCTGCTCACGATCGTGGATGTCATCATGAGGGAAAGGGAGGAAATCCTTAAGGAAGACGCATTCTTCAAGTCCCGGACCAAGTATCTTCTGTTTGCAATCTTGAAACTCGTCCAGAGTTTTAACGACGAATACTGCAATATGGCAAGCGTTTATCACATAGTCCAGAGTGTGGATACGCTGAAGAATTTTGTTGACGCAGCTCCGGAAGTGATCCAGAGACTGTTTTCCGACTTTGACGACCTGTATTCCGAGACGAAAGTCAATGCCCTTACGAGCATCAGAGAGAAGATGGACGTCTTCATGGAAGCAAGCGTCAGGAAGGCGTTCTCCAGGAGCGAATTCAAGCTGAGTCTGCTATTCAGGGAAAAAGAACCCTGTCTTCTCATTCTCGGATGCCCTATCGACAAAAAGGAACCGGGCACGAAAATCGCCAGCTTGCTCGTCAATCTGATTGTAAACCTTGCTTTCAGAGAGCGCCGGCTTCAGAAGCAGGCGATACAGCGGGGGGAGCAGGCGTACACACCGAACGACCTTTATCTGTACCTCGATGAGCTGCGAAATCTCAAGATTACAGCCCTTGCTGACCTTATATCCATTGCCAGGGAGACGAGAACCCATGTGATCGATTCCGTAACGGACATAATGTTCTTCCGCTATTACAAGGAAGACTTTTCCGGATTAATGGGGAACCACAGGACCCGTATATTTATGAGAGGGCTTGATTACGATTCCGCTAAATACGTTTCAGACTCCCTGGGCAAGCATGATGTGGCAACGTATAAGTATTTCAGAGGACTTATGGCAAGCCAGGAGCAAAGGAATCTCCTTGATCCTGACAAAGTAATGAACCTGCCCGAGGACAAGCTCATTATCTTTTCTCCCAAAACGAGACCGTTTATTGCCGATAAAGTGAGCATCTATAAAACCAGATGGCTTATGAAAATGAAGGACAACCCTCCCAAACGGATCAGGGAACTCTATCATGAATGGGGGCTGGCCGAGGAACCTCTTAAGGATACCCAGTTTCCTACCGTGGAAGGTACCGACCTTTACGATTTCGAAAGAATCAAAGGTAATAAGACTCCGGAGCAATTAAGAACAAACATAACGATTGACAGGATACATCATGAACGACTGGGCAGAGGAACATTTTCCAGGGAGCCCGAACGTGATTCCAGCGCAGAGGACACTGAGCGAATCCAACGGCAGCTTCGGGAGGATGAGGAAATAGGGGGCATTTCAGGGGGAATTTGATAAACTGGCCGCTATTTTAAAGGAGAGATAATGAATACGCAGGATGATACACACGGACTGAATTTTACGCCGCCCCGTAATCTCGTGGTGGCACACAGCATGATTCAGCAGTGGTATGTTTCAGAATCGAGCGGGCAGCCTTTCGTAAAGGAATTTTTTACCCTGGAGCATATCATGCAATTTTCCATGGTAGCCATTAAATCCTCTTTGCTGGATTCTCTTATCTGGCTTTTCATATATGTTCTTGGCGGCGCCGCAGTATACTTTTTACAGGAGAACTATCTGAAGGAGCAGGTGACACAGTTGTTCTTCTGGCAGGTCCATGGTTCCCCGCTTTTCTGGTTTACAAAGCTTGCGAGTTTCATGGGGCTTTTGTTTTCTTCCGTATTATGCATTATGATGGCCCGATACTACACGGGCACTGTCACGAGGAAAGCGATCAACTCCATTTTTGTCACAAGAGCCATCTTCCTGATCTGTTTCTCCCTTGTCGCTTTTCTCATCCTCGGCGTTGTCTTTCAGGCCCTTTCCAACGAGACTACTTTAAGCAATATACATAAGTATTTCAGTCAGATGAATCCCGCTTTCGGAGCCCAAGTCTATTATTTCATTGTTAATTATTTCCGCAGGGCACTTTTCGAATCCGGTATCGTCGTGATTGTCGCGAGTATCTTTTCTGTATTCATTCCATTCTTATCGATCGCCTTCTTCAAAGTGTACAAGCGGAAGAAAACAGACCTGGGCATACAGGTGGAATAATCATGTATGAAACGATATATTCGTATCTTTATAGTTTCGCCAATTACAAGGTTCACGGCATACTTTTCTGCAGACTGATTGCCCCGGTAGTCCTGGTCGTATTGCTCTGGATTTCCAGAATAGTGGCCTCTTTCATAATAAAGATCTTTGCTGTAGGATTTGCTGTTATTCTTTATTTCCTACCGGTCGTTATTAACATTTTTGTTGTGTGAGGAGGCTTTGTTGGCTATCAAAATCGTTTTTGCAAATCACAAGGGTGGAATAGGGAAAACGACCAGTGTCCTGAACACTTCGAGTTTTCTATCGCTGATGGGAAAGAAAGTCCTCTGTATGGATTTCGACCCCCAGTCAAACCTCACCATATCGTTCGGAATAGATATCCTGTCTCTTTCGGTCAGTCTTTCCGAGGTTTTCCTCGGCAAGGTATCCATAGATGAATCAATAGTTTCTGTATACCCTAATCTTGATATTGTCCCTGCCCGCACCGATCTTTCCAGAGTTCCCGCTTCGGACTTCGTGGTAAATCACTTCAGGAAAAATGAAATCATGAAGCACAAAATAAGGGAAATAGACAATGACTATGACTTCATCCTTATGGATACATCGTCCTCAAAGGACGTTGTCAATCTCCTGACAGTCAACTGCCTCTCCTTTTCTGACTATGTCGTTGTACCGATCCAGTTCGAGCACTTTGCGGTAGCCGGTCTTGCACAGCAGATGGATGTAATCAAGGATGTCCGTGACCAGTGGCTGAATCCGGAGCTGAAGCTTTTAGGCATCGTAGGGACATTTTTCCAGAACACAAACAACAATCGATACCATTATGACATGGTGAGAAATACGAATGCCGGGCAGTTCCTTTTCAAGACAAGGATACGAAGAAATACCGCTCTATCCGTAAGTGTATCAAGGGGGCTGCCGATAACGCATTTTGACCGTACATGCAACGGATATCTTGACTACTATGCCTTTACTGTTGAAATGCTGAATCGGCTGAACGTTGAAGCAGGTGCTGCAGATCACACCCGGGTTCAGGCTGTATGATCACGTTAAAGAAAATCACTGTTGTACTGCTCTTTTTGTTGTTCACTTCTATCTGCCTTCACAGTAACGTTTATGCGTTCTGTTTCGAGGAAGCAGGCAGGATGTATAACATTTCGCCCCTGCTTCTCTGGGCGATAGGCAAGGGCGAGTCTGACTTTAATCCTCGGGCAGTAAACTGGAATGGAAACGGTAGCTTCGATTTCGGGGTAATGCAAATCAACTCGACCTGGCGAAAGGTGATAGGAGAAAAGGCCTGGCTCAATCTTGGAGATCCATGCTACAACGTCAAGGTAGGTGCATGGATACTGTCTCATTGCATCGCTACGTATGGCTATACGTGGGAAGCAGTTGGCTGCTATAACGCGAAAAGCAAAACAAAAAGGAGTATGTACTCGAGAAAAATATATAGCATTTTAAAACGCTATGATTCATTTTTTGCGAATAACACTCAATAGATTCTATGGGGTACATTTCCACAGAATCCTATCACCCATTTCGATAAAAACTTGACGCTGATTCTGACAAATTTGACATCGGTTCCGGTATAAATATACGGGGTCAACCCGACGGCATCTTATTATCCGAAACATTGCTGGGGAAATTACATCATCCACATAGTAGTATGAGCCGCTGATATTTTCGAATGTCCTCTATAAAACTTTAGATCACACCGAGCCAAGAGCAAATCACATTGACATGATCATTTCTTTCTCGTAAAATCATCTTCAATAAACATACCTTTAAAAGGGGGCAGTGACATGACAAAGTCGGATCTGATAGAAAAAATGGCAGCAGCAACGGGATGTACCAAGGCTTGTGCTGGCAAGGCTCTTGACGGAGCGATTGCAGCAATCACCAAAGCGGTCAAAAAGGGAGACAAGGTCTCTCTCATTGGTTTCGGTACATTCTCACTTTCAAAGAGGAAAGCCAGAACCGGGAGGAATCCTCAGACCGGAGCAATCATTAAGATTGCAGCAAAAAAACTTCCGAAGTTTTCAGCAGGCAAGGCTTTCAAGGACGCAGTAAATAAGTAACAACGTAGACATAAACCAGAAAGCCCCTCTTGATTTCGAGGGGATTCCTTATATAATTATTTCAGCTTCTTCATGTAAGAGAGCTTTTTATAAATTTACTATAGTCACTATGACGAAAGCAGATCTGATAGAACAAATATTTGAGAAAATTGGTCTTTCAAAAAAAGAATCTCAGGAGATCATTGAGATACTCTTTGATACCATGAAGCAGACTTTTATTGAAGGGGAATCGGTAAAAATTGCTGGATTCGGTACATTTAATATCAGGCAGAAGATGTCAAGAAGAGGGAGAAATCCCAAGACAGGAGAAGAAGTTGAGATAACTCCGAGAAGGGTGATTACATTCAGAATCAGCAACCATTTAAAATCTGTAATTAGAAAGCAAGATGTATAAAACCTCCACTTTGCCTTTTCCGGATAAGCTGTTCTATGAAATCGGTAAGGTAGCCAAAATATTGCTCAGATGTGAGAGACACTTAGTGCTAATCTCCTGAAACAAACCTCTGTAGATATTGTTATAATTATATATACGCTACATTTGTAAGTAGCAATCTGTGTTCAGTGTTTCCGCATTCCGAATGCCCGTCAGGATAATCTAAAATCTGCAATGAATCTTATGACAAATCGAGGTTCATATATTGAGCGGTAATATTATTAATGATGCTTAAAAAAGATGATAACAATGGATATCGAGTCACTCTTCTGGACCAGAATGGCGATTATCTCGGTAAGTGTCGTCCTGCAACCGCAAGGATCATGCAGAGAAAGGGATTCGTCGACACCATCTCCGGCGATCCTTTTATTATCAAGCTGAAGGTCGCCTTTTCAAATATCAAAGGTAATATGAATTTGAATATGGTTTCCACCTCCAGGTAGAAACTGGAGCGTTACCTCTCCGGAAGGAGAGCGTCTTTACTTACCTCCAACCTGTTTGGTTGGGGCGCCAACCTCTTGCTTAGCAGAGAGCAATACTGGATCACCAGGGTGTGTAAAACAGTGATTAGATTTCTCTTTGCTTTCCTTCTGTTGGTAATCCTCAGCGATGCGGCTCATGCTTCCGATATTGTGCTGATGGCATATCCGATGAAGTCTTCCGACGCACCGGTCAGGGTTCTCGACGACAGGAAGTTCGTCATATGTGATGGTTGCCTTCCCTATGACATTCTTTCGCAAATGGTGCAGGTTGTGAGTCCCCGGATCGCCATGCGGTTCAGCCAGCCTCCCGTGAAGATGACAAGACTTACGACCCCTATCCCGGCAAAGGAAAGCAAACAATCCCTGGAAATCACTGTTTACTTCCCGTTTGGTGAATTCAAATTGAAAGGAGGTGAGTCGGCAAAGCTCGATGCCGCGGTTGATTCTCTCAAGGCCGCAGACAAAATCGAAATCACGGGGTACACCTGCCGTATCGGTACGAAACGGCAGAACGACATCCTTGCCATGAAAAGGGCAAGTGAGGTCGCATCTTATCTGTCATCAGGAGGTACATCGAAAGAGAAAATGGAAGTGAGAGGCACTGGAAAGTGCTGCTACAGGGATAACGCCCGACTCGATATCAATCGAAGGGTGGAAGTAAAAACCATCAACAAATAACTTTCAGGAGGTCTTAGTGGTATGTTGAAGAAAGCAGGCATTCTTTCGCTTCTGATTGTTGCTCTGGTGCTGACTTTGGCACCTCTCGCACTTGCAAACAACGGCAATGGTACAGAGTTCCAGTCGATCTATGATCGTGTAATGGGCTGGGTGACCGGAATGCCGGCAATTATCATCGCAATTGCAGTGGCCATCATCGGTGTGGTCAGGGCCTTTCAGTCCGGATCATTCATGTGGGCGTTTGCAGGTATATGTGTTGCAGCCCTTATCTTTCTGCTCCCGAGCATTACGCAGGGTCTCGGCGGCTGTACATTCTGAGCATAACACTGGATAAGAGTGCTGTGAGCGGTGGGCCTTTGTGCCCACCGCAATTTTAATGTGACAGGGATACTGCAATGGTTGAAACTCGTTTTCCTAAATTCGCAGACGCTCCTCCTCAGTTCTTGATTTGGGAGATCGATGAGCTGGTTCCGATTGCTTTCTGCTTTCTTCTGTTTCTTCCTACCCGGAATCTTCTCCTGGGGCTCATCATCGGTATCGGCTTAATGAGACTTTATCGTTATTGCAAACAGAAATATCCGGAGTATTTTTACATTCATTTTTTATGGTCGTGGGGTATTTGGCAGCCCAAGACGAAGCAAATCGAGATACCTTACGGATATATAACGAAATTCCGGGAATAGAGGAGAGCGTATTTGTTATCTCTCATACTCATAACGATGCTTTCGCTCGGAACATTCGGGAACACTTACCCAATACGTGAGCCCGATGCCCTTTCTGAGCTTCAGGATAAGATCAGAAATGTTGATACAGAGAAATTGCGCAAAGACCTTGAAACAAAGTTTCGTAATTACAAGCCCTCTGACTGGCGTAGCCTCCCTCCCGCAACAAAAACATACTCTTACTATGTAGACATGACATATACCCTTGATACGGATATCCCTGAAGTAAATGACAGGGGGGAAATCACGGGCATACTTTACCCCAAAGGATACCGGTTCAATCCCCTTGAATATATGCCGGCGGATCCGCCTCCACTGGTAATTTTCAGCGGCGAGAACAAAAAAGAGAGAGAGTGGGTGAAGTATTACTACAAAAACAGGTTTGACGTAATGCTGCTGATAACCAAAGGGGATTTTGGCAAGCTGTCAGAGGAAATGGGACAGTCTGTCTACTATCTGAAAGACACGATAGCCGAGAAACTGAATCTGCGCAATACCGTATGTGTGGTGAGCAGAGAGAAACACAGAATGCGCGTTGATGTTTATGCGGTTGCCAGGGCGAAGGAGAAGAAACAGTGATCAGAAAGACGGTCAGCCTTCTTTTGATATTTGTATTTATATCGATCATCCCTATCGCTGAAAAGAATGCCCTCGCTGCACAGCCCGGATGCAGGGCAACCCCGGGTGATGCCATAAAGATCCTGATGACATCCATGTCAACGCTGACCAACGTTTTTCCCATTCGTCTCGCAGGAGTGCAAATATTCAACCTTGGAGGTGTTGACGATTTCAATTCGATTTCGAGTTCACCGGTTTGTGTATGTACAATGCCTCCACCTGTATTCGTCAGGGTAGGGCTCACCTTTTCGATGTGGGAGGCCGCTCATCTAATGGAGACCGTAAAGCATCCATGGTGCAGCCCGAGTGTCGGGTTTCAATTGCCCGTACCCTTCAATACTCAGGCTATGGGATCCGAGGGGCTTGCTGAGACAACCAACTCCCAGCATGCCGCAGGTCAGGTGCATATGATCATTTATCCTGTCTGGATGCTGATAGGATTGTTTATCGATGTCATGTGTTTTCAGCATGCGAAGAGTTTTGATTATCTGTACCTGACCGAACTCGATCCCCTCTGGAACAATGATATGTGGGCAACGCTGCTTGGTCCGGAGGCCTATTTGGTTGCAAATCCGGTCACTCAGATGGCCTGTTCCGTAGATTCCGTGAAGGCGACAATAAACCGCGGGCTTGATCCCCTGTTCTGGTGCATGGGCGCGTGGGGTGGAACGTATCCGATGTCTGAAAACATAACATCTGCCGGATACGTTCAGGCCAATGCGGGCCTCGCGGCGAGAATGGTGGCAAAACTGCACAGAGAAATGCTGCTCTGGGGCACCATTGGCAATCCTACCGTATCCGGAGCGTGCCAGCGCTATCCCATGCCCATGTGGATGAAGAGACAGTATAATCTCCTCCTGCTTCATCCCAATCCCGATTCCAAGAGGCGAGTTATAGGAAAACCAGGGATTCTCTGGTCTACCGGGAAGAATATACCTTTTACAGGAGACGACTTTGTCTGGATGCTCTACAACAAGCGTGACTGCTGTCTTTTCTAAGATTGCGGCGATCATAGCGCTTCTCTGTATCTGCTATGTTTCTGTTCCATATCCCTACTGCTATTACTTTGTCAGGCAGATCGAGACAGCAGCGGATGTAAGACTCTTTTTCGAAAAAAACGATTTTTTTATCGATTGCGAACTGATGAATTACAGACTTGTGGAAACTGATAAAGATATTGTCGTTATTTTATCCGGGAAGGAAGACAAAAGACTGATAAATCCGGAAGTGTGCAGATGAAAAAGATCCCGCAGACTGTTCTAATTTTGGCAACGTTTCTTTCCATTGTCTTATGTCCCGCGTTTGGATTCTCCCTGGAATCGACCGGCAAACAAGCGGGAAAAGACGCCGGGCGGCTGTTTAACAATTCGTACAAATCAGAAGGAAACGTTGATAGCAAGCTGAACAAGCCGTTGACGCAGGATTCCATACCATTGAATACTCTCGATAGCAGCAAATCAGGGGATGCGACCACTTTCTGCGGGACCGGTGAGGTGCAGGACGAAAAAATTGCCCTCAAGGTCAGGGTATTTCAAAGCGGGAGTTATTACTATGTCTATACATATTCGGACACGAACAACGACGGTGTCCTTGACAGCACCAGAAGTTTTCTTGTTAGCAAAACCTGTCTCGATGGATATCAGTACGGAAGTTCCTACTATAAATGGACGGTATCATCTACCGGCTACGTCAGTACGGTTTCTTCCGCTGCCCTTTCAGGATGTATGGATCCGCTTACGAATCCTCCCACATATGTCGGCGGATCGATTTCCCAATTGTATGCGGGTGCAACCGGCAGAACTGTAACTAATTCGTCTTTTACCGGAGACACTGTTGTCTATTATACCGGGCAGGTAAGGGACTGCAGCAACAACACACAGGATATCGGGGCAACCCAATACTACAGCAACCCCTACAAGATGAATGACGGAGCGATTGCGACATGCAGCTCTGACGACCCGGCATGCCAGGCCTATCAGGCAACTCAGTCTGCAAGTAGCAATGTAAGCACATCTTCAGCAGGAACATACACATGTACTGTTACCCGGAATGTAATCAATGCTCAGGGGCCCCAGAACGGAATCATCTGTGAGACGAACAAGGTCTATTATGCCAACTCATACACAAACGGAATTTGTTACAAAACAGCCGGTTCCACATGGGACTATAACGCCGGGTTTCTGGCAAGATGTGATTCTTACGGAAAAAACCTGACTCTGGAAGGGTGGGCAAGCTGGGAAGGAGCCCCATGCGGAACTGCTGCGGACCAGACTGCCAACTGGCCTCCGCAGCCTCAGATTGAAATTCCTCTGACTTATGGCGGAAGCGCATCCTCAGTCGCAATAGGGCAGTTGTCAACAAACAGGAGAATGTGCGGTTCCAACTGCGCATATAACGACATGGGGGGCGATACAAGATGCGTTACGGATGTGACCCCTATCAGGTCATATCTCTCAAGAAGCTGCAGTACCAATAACGTCACATGCAATTACAATATCAGCGTCGTCAATTCACCTGCATGCCCTTCGTATGTCGTTGCCGTCACTGCCCCCACAGGAGAGAATATCGACAACCAATGCGCTGCATACGACGAACAAAACTGCACTTTGGTGGACGAATGGTGGTACCCCGCAACAGGATCACCCGTGCAGACCTTAAAAAATGGGATGCCGACCAATACCTATCCATCTTCCACGTGCAGGACGTTTTCAGCTCTCGGTTCTGTTTGCAAAGACTGGTGGAGCAAATCCCGGACATATAACTGCGGGGGAGCGAATAAATACAATCCCGATGTATCCCGCGCTGCCGAAGTAATGAACACCGCTGACAATTCAGCCGGAGGTGTGACTTATGACAAATCTCCCTTCAATACAGAGTATACACAGAACTGCATAATGCAGATTGACCTGGAGTTTCCCTATACCTCAGTTGCAGACTGTACCGCCCTGGAAGGTACGGTCCGCTGCCCACCTGGTTTTGTGATGGACGGAGATGTATGCATCGGTTCCCCGGTATGCCCGCAGAATTCTCATTATAATCCGGATACCGACTCTTGCGAGGCTCCTGTTGTCCCTCAATGTCTGGATGCCGGTTTTGTTTATAATCCGACAACCCGGATGTGTGAAGATGAGCCTTCCTGTCCCATGGGAACATTCAATCCTTCTGCCGATCGCTGTGAGGCCACTCCCAACCCGATATGTCAGTCGGGTTTTACGTATAACCCTGCTACTCAGACATGCCAAATGGCCGGATACTGCGGAGACGGAAACTATAATGCTTCAACGCATCTCTGTGAGGTCGCTCCTTTCCCTGATTGCGATGAGCTGTACTTCTACAATTCTTCCACAAACAAATGCGAGATGGCGCCACAGTGCACCCAGGGGGCTTATAATCCAGGCACAAATGAATGTGAATATACACCCCAGCCTTCCTGCCCTAACAATTACGATTACGACGCTCAGTCCCAAACATGTCTTGCAAATCCAATCTGCCTCGTGGGTAACTACAACCCTTCGAGCGATCTATGCGAATATGTTCCCGATCCCCACTGCCCTCCGGATTTTACGTATAATAGCGGAGCTGTACAATGTCAGGATGATCCTGAATGTCTTCTTTCCGCGATATACGACAATTCACTGAATGTCTGTTTCTACAATCCGGCTGCTATCTGCCCGACCGGATACACTTTTGAGACAAGCCGGAGCCAATGTGAAGATGACCCTGATTGCTCAAGCGGAACGTACAATGCGGTACGGGATTACTGCGAGAAAAGCAGGGTGAACAGTTGCCCGACTGACTATACCTATTCATCGACCTATAATGTCTGCCAGTTGAGTCCGCCTTGTCCTTCGCCCGGCACCTACAATACTTCGTATAACGAATGCCGTACGCCAAAATCGCTTGAGTGCCCCTCGGGGATGACTTATGTATCTGCTCGAAACCGCTGCGAAGTTGCTCCACCCTGTACTTTGCCGTTTGCGTATAACACGAGCCGGAACCGTTGCGAAAAGCCTGCTGATCATATTTGCACAAGCCCTTATACCTACAATTCCTCGAGAGCCCAGTGTGAAACAGCCGCTGTTTGTCCTGCTCCGAGTGTCTTCGTAGCGAGCCATGACAAGTGCGAGAAAGCTCCTGAAAACCAGTGTGAACCCGGCTTTACATATGATCCGGGAATATCAAACTGTGTTCAGCCTCCTGGCTGCGAAACCCCGGCAGTTTATGATACTGTCGATAACCGCTGTGAAAAGACGGCAGATAATTACTGCGAATCAGGATTGACCTACGACGGGTCTGCCTACTGTCAGGTTGCCCCTCCCTGCGAAGCTGGTGCAGCCTACAACACCAGTACAAACCGTTGCGAGATGCCGGCGACTGCCTATTATGTGTGTCCCGGCGGCGGAAACTATTCTGACCCGGCTGTATGTCAAAACAACTGTCCGGCAACCGCAGCCTGCAGCAACACTCTGTCCAGCCTGTCTGTCACTTCCAATGCAACAGCAGTGATAGATACCATTACCACAAGCGGAAATACAATGACGTTCCAGTCCGGAGCCGCGACAGTAACAACGATTGCTTCGAATTCCGGGAATCTCTCATTCAGCGGCGGTCCCGGACCTATTTATCGCATGAACAAGATATGGTGTTACGGAAACCAGCTTGTTTTCTATGACGGCGCTGCCCAGGTTGGTTCGGTAACTCTGGAGCAGGGACAATGTTATTCCAACACATCCGTGACCTGCTCCTCCGGGTATATCGGAAGAATTACCCCTTATGGCGCGTACGGCTTCTATATTTATAACTCCAGCGGTTCGTACTGCGGTTATATGTTATTGAATACCTATGCATGTCCTGCCGGTAATTATGCCTGCAATGGGACGCCGGGAACCTGTTCATACAATCAGACATGTAACACTGGCTATACCTGCCCGTCGGGATATACCCTGAGCGGCTCGATATGCTACAAATCAGTCGCATGTCCCAGCGGAACAACCCTCAATACTTCATACGACGTTTGCCGTAAGAATGTCACACGTTGCCTGGGAACCGGCTTCACTTATACGTCGACTTATAACCTCTGCTATAAATCCGCAACGTGTCCAACCGGTTCAACATTGAACACTAGCTGGGATATCTGCTACATGTCTCCGACCAAGTGTCTTGACGGATATACGTATAGTTCCACGTATGGTGTTTGCCAGCTTACACCCCCCTGCGAGGCCGGAGGCACCTATTCCACGTCGTACGATATCTGTTATAAAGCCGATACAGACTGTACCGCGGGTACCTATTATTCCAGCTATGACCTCTGCTACATGTCGGTAAGCTGCCCGGGATCCAGCTCTCTCGATTCTTCAAATGATGTTTGTTATCAGAGCGCGACTAATGTCTGTCCCACGGATTACACTTATTCATCTTCATATGATCTATGCCGTGCTGCCGTAGCCTGCCCGTCGGGAGGAACACTGCAAACCTCAAGAGATAAGTGCGAAATCGCTTCAACTCTTATTTGCGATGACGACTTTACGTGGAATTCCCTGTACAGCATCTGTCAGAAGCCTGCCATCTGTTCAGACGGATATCTTGATACCTCGATAGACAGATGCGTGGTTCAGGAAACGTACGATTGCACAGCACCTTTTCTCTACGCCAATAACCGCTGTGAAAATGCCCCGGTTTGCCATTCGGGAAGCGTAATGGACGGAAATACGGACAAGTGCGAAATTGTCCCGACTTATACGTGCGAAGACGACTATGTATTCAACGCTGCGCTTACCATATGCCAGAAAACCCCTGGCTGCTATTCTCCGGGGGTATTTGACTCCGCGATTGATGAGTGCAGGGCTGATTATTTCTACTACTGCGATACAGGCTTTTTCCTTGACGCAGGTATACCGCTTTGCCATAAACCGCCGGATTGTCCTTCGGGAGGTGTTCTGAATGGTACGGGAGACGTATGCGAAAACAACATGTTTTATTCCTGCAGTGAATCAGATTACGTGTATAACTCTTCCACAGGTTTCTGCGAAGGGAATCCGGACTGTACCATGGGCACTTTCAGTACATCATCATATCTATGCGAACTTGCACCGACGTTCTGCGAATACGGATATGCATTTGATCAGCCGGCATGGATATGTCACAAACCTCCTTCATGCACAACAGGAACTTATGACGCTTCCACGGACAAATGTGAAACTGATCCCCGTTTCTGCCCTGTGGACTTCCAATATCATGACGCTGACTTTATATGTCGCTCTGATGCGAGCTGTACGCCGGGCACCCTGGATATTTCGGCTGACAAGTGCGAATCCGACCCCAGATGCGAAAAGACGGAAAACAAGGAGTTTGCCTGTGTGTATGACAATCCCACAGATCATACGGGTCTTCATTGTGATGACAGCAGTTACCCTGTTCAGACATACGAGGTGAGAAGGAAGACCATTATGGAGTGCAAGGAAATGCTCCAGTGCAATATATCCTGCATAGTGAGTGTGCCTGATGGATCCGGTGGATATGCAAATGAGCAAAGGGCCTGTTCAAATAACGGCAATGACACATATACATGTCCGAACGGTTCTTACGCCATAGCCAAGCCATGCGGTTGCATCATCGGCGCATTTGATCCCAATGAAGTAAAAGAAACCGACTGTACGGTCTCCTGCATGGTTGTCTCGCCCAACTCAAATCCGGGTGGCAATGTCACGAACGACTATATCATCAAGGAATGCGCAGAGACAATCATAGGCGGTACGCCTTCTTATACATGTTCCGTTTCAGGTGCGGAGTATATCTATCAGGACTGCGGCTGTATCGATAGTTTCGGACTTCCGGCCGGTGTGATCGGCGCTTTGATTGAGGGAATAAGAGATAAGGAGTGCATACCGTGATCTATTGTATTATTGTCCAGATTATTGTTGTACTATTTTCGTTCGCACCTGATACTTTTGCGTTCGACGACTCCTGCATCGTGAGCGGAACATATGACGGGACGCGTTGCGGTGTGGATCTTGATGGAACGGGTGACGCTGAAGACTGCGCGGAACTTCTTATATGCAAAAGACCTGATGGAGGACAATGTTCCGGATCTGTCGCAGCCGGATACGATTGTTCCTATAACGGGCAGCATTACTCCAGCTTGACAACGTGTCAGAACAGCTGCGGTGGAACCAATCCCTTCATGTGTCCGCCTGATATAGGGGATCCGGTCTGCAACGGGACGTCACCTCTTATCCAGCTTACATACCGTGATGTGTATCCAAACGACTTCGATACGAATGTGACCTACACGTACGCGAAAACCACATCTGCAGTCTCCAGGTCTTCGTATCTCGGACTGTCCGGCTCCTACGGAGGCCATGCCGCAGATGTCAGTGACTGGGGCAGCAGAAGTTTTCTGTGGACGTCTTTCGGGTATGGTCCCTTTTTTGTCAAACAGGGCACTTTATACTCGGATGCGCTCTTTTACAGCCCTGATAACTACTCCTGTTACCGTGCCGATTCTTTTGACGGCTCAATCTGGCGGCCCAGAGATTATTGTCCCGGGTACAACTGCGCCAGGTATGACACCCCTTCCGCATCCTACTATCAGCAATGGGAGAAATTTGTTGCCGACTGCACTGCCACGTCTTTCACACAATATATTTATGCCTCCATGACATATCGCCTTTATAAGGATACCTATGTCTGGGATATGCCCAACAACCCGTCAGTAACTCTTTATTACAAGCGCCACGAATTTGTTCCGGGGTACGATTCCGCAAATTTCTATTACAAGAACGACTATGAGCATTATTTCAACGGGCAATGGTTTGGCGAAGAAATCAGCTGCGTGGAAAGCGCGATGATTCTCGGTCACAATGTCTGTAAACGGTTCAGGTCACACATTTACGGTCCGATCGGTACGAGCCCTTACACATACGATTACGATACATCTCCCTGGGGCTGTTGCGATATCTGCTGCGGTGACTGCCCGATGACCGGAGTCTGCGACGACTGGGCAGGGCATTCATGGACAGGTCCGCCAAATACAAATACCTCCTTTTATTCATGGTTTCAGTATCCTTCATCAGGGTGCATTGAAAATTTAGTGTCCGGCGGAAACATCACACACAATGTAGACATTAACTCAGCCAGCTACAGTGCAACCCACACTGTTGACGGTCAGCCGATGACCACCACCTGCATACCCCAGGCTGAGTGGGCTGACAGTATGACCGCCATAAACGATTGCACCCTTGGCACATTCACGAAATGTAACGGCTACAAGCAGACATGGAAGGGTTCCACGTGGACATTCTGGATAGACTGCTGGAACCATAACATAATGTATAATAACGGCTTTAAGCACGACTACTATCGCTCTGCGACGCAGAATTTTCAAAAAGTTACGGAATACCGGGATATACCGCTCACTCTTACCGGCATCCATCAGTGGGACTCCACAAAATGTACTCCCTGTCAGACAGCAGCGGCCGGTGTCATTACAAACCCCGATGATCCTGTAGTCGATCCGGACATTGTTCCCGACCCAAACGCGACCTGTACCAATTTCTACATGTTCAGCGGGGCAGGGAAGAAATGCAGAAAGTGGAGCCTCAGTACCCTGTTTACCAACTGCTGCGAGCTTGACGGGTGGTTTGCGTCCTGGTGCAACGACAAGGAACGGGAGTTAAAGAAACGGAGGCAGGCAGAAACGTGCCATAAGGTTGGAACGTATTGTTCGAAGAAAATCAAGTACGTCAATATCTGCATTGAACGGAAAACGTCTTACTGCTGCTTTAATTCAAAACTCGCCAGAATAATCAACGAGCAGGGCAGATCTCAGGTAGGCAAAACATGGGGTTCCTCGAAAAGACCTTCATGCAAAGGGTTTACTCCTTCAGAATTTGTCGGTCTGGATTTTTCCTCGATAGACCTGAGCGAATATATCGCAGAGATACAGGGCAAGGCTGACACGAACATTTCGACTCAGGAGATCACGAAGGGGATACAGGAATGGATGATAAACCAGAACAACCCGTCGCCACTGGAAAATAAGTAGCGATGGTAATACTTAATAAATAAAAAAGCTCATTCGAGGAGGTTGCATGAAAAAAAATGTGTTTAGGGTAGGGTTATGCGCCGCACTGCTCTTGGTTGCTTTATCAATCGCTGTCTTTGCCGCAGGAGGGAATGACCCGTGCGACAAGCTGACACCAGAGGCAATAACAAAGCACCTGAGTCTTCCACAGTTCACTTTTGCGAGCAAGAGAGACGTCGGCGACGGACTCTGCGAGGCTGTTCTTAAAGTCAACGACGATCTTCTTCCGGTGTATGTGACGGACAACTATGTGATCGTGGGAGACATGTTCCGGTTCAGGGGACATCCGACAAGAGAGAAACTGGCAGAGCTCGATACGAACACCTTCAGGGAAAATAAGGCTGCCCTTGATGAAGCAACAGCCTTTGCCTACACTCCATCCAGGCCAAAATCAACTGTTTACTACATAACCGATCCCGATTGTTCGTACTGCGAAAAGGCAAAGCTTCCCGTAAAACAGTTCGCTGATGAAAACAATGTGGAGATCAAGGTGGTCCTCTATCCCCTTCCCATGCATCCCAATGCCAGGGAAAAGGCCATCAAGGGCATCTGCGCAAAGATGACGTATCAGGATTACATTGACGGCAAATATGAAGGAAAAGAGTGTAAGGAGGGAAAAGACAAAATTGAAAGAGCCGCCACAATAGTCGAAAGGCTCAAGGTTACCGGCACGCCGACATTCATTAGTGACAGCGGCCAGAAGGTTGTCGGGTTCTCGCCGGGAAAGCTCAGGGAAGCACTCTGATAGACCGTGATATCGCTGTCTGAGCACTATGGCATTCCGCGGGTTCATATATATGCTCAGTGATTCCTTCTCGTAAGACGCTTATGAAAAACTCCTCGGGAGAAATGTCACAACAGTGAAAAAGAACCAGTACGTTCTTCTATCCGTCAGTATTTTCTTTGCCGTTGCCGCACTGATTTATATGGCAAAGGATTCTTTTTCCATCTCGCCGTCAGATGTTACTGGTGCAGTTGAGCGAAGCAAAGCATTCGAAGGCAAAATCGACTGGAACAACACTCACACCGGTCAGATGAAAAAGGAAGCAGAAAAGACCTACCGCGAGTTTCAAGAAAAGGTATTGCCGGAAGTTGAGACATGGAAAAACAGGCTCCAATATGAAAACGGGCGCATACTTCTCCGGGATACTCCAAAGAACAAAACGCCTGAAGCAAATGTGACGAGAAGGCACTTCCTCGCAGAAGACGAGCGAATCTATGTCTTTATTTCCTCCTCCATGCCCAAAGATACTCTGAAAAACTATGCTTCCTCAATAGACAGACTGAAAGACTCAAGAATCATCATGGTCCTCCGCGGATGTATCGGAGGTTGCCGTAAGCTGATGCCCACTGCTCATTTTGTTCAGAGCATTGTCGCGCCTTCCGAGAAAGAACAGCTTCAGGTCGAGGTCCAGATTGACCCGAACCTTTTCAGGCTGCACGATGTCGGCGTTGTCCCTGCCGTTATTTTTGCAAGCGGTGTTCGTCTTGATGTCGATGAAGGCTCCGAAGGAGACTTAACACATATTCAATCAATACCGTCTTCATATGCCATCTTCGGAGATGTGTCCCTCGATTATGCCATCGAAAAAATCGACGCAAAACTCAACAACCCCCGCCTGAAAGCCATTGTTGCGGAACTGAGAAAAGGCTGGTATGACCGATAGCCTTACCTCAATAATCATTCCGATGTTTAATGAATCTTCGTGGATCCTCAGGACGCTCACAATCTGCTGTGATTTGCAGATTGAGAAAGAAATAATCGTTGTCGACAACAATTCTTCCGACGGTAGCCATTCCCTGGTCGAAGACTTTATTAAACAACAAAAGCTCCATGAAGAGGTTATCCTCCTGAGAGAAGAGAAGAAAGGCAAGGCCAATGCGGTCAGAAAGGGCCTCTCCGTGGCAAAGGGAGAATATATTGTATTTCATGACGCTGATCTCGAATATGATCCCAGGTTTATACCGCAATTGGTACACGAACTTCGAGACTGTGATGTGGTAATAGGATGCCGGAACTGCCGACCGTATTCGATAAGCATTCCGGCTTTCATTGCAAATAGAGTTTTATTAAAAATGATACAGAAAAAATACTCGGTGAATATTTCTGATATCTTTGCCGCACAGAGAGGATTTCAACGTTCTACCATTTTTAGGCTTCCCATTACGTCAGAGCGTTTCGAGATGGAAACAGAGCTGACCATACGTGCTCTTGAGGAGGGGGTCAAGTTCAAGGAAATAGATGTTTCCTATATGCCGCGTTCAAGAAATGAGGGCAAAAAAATAGGTCTAAGGGATTTTTTTTTGATTCTTATGAAATACTATTCTGTAGGTCGGCAGATAGCTATAGAAAGAAGACAGAAACTCTACGAAGTTCAAGTAAATTAAACAGTATAGGATGATTTTGTATAAGATGCTCAGATAATTTGCGCGAAATTTACATCCAAATGAATAGTTTTAAGAAGTTAGGATAGAACTTTAGTCCTCCCTATACTTAACTCTCATGAGATCTTCCGTCAAGAACAACAATATACATAGAAGGCGATATGTTAATAAATTCTAACGTCTATTGATTACCACAAATAACTCGCAGCCCTTATTTCGCTGAAAATACCTTGACATTACATTGCAAATATTCTAAATTGTAAGTAAATATTTACTTACATAGGATGGGATATGGTCAATATTGTTTCCAAGGTTAAAAAAGAAGTCCGTCGCGACCAAATAGTACAAGCAACACTAAGAATTATTGCAAAAAAAGGGATGAACTCTCTTACTACCGCTACAATCGCAAAAGAGGTCGGCATATCAGAGGCCAACCTTTACAGACATTTCAAAAACAAACAGGAAATTATTTATGAAACTATAGAGACAATCGGAAAGGGGCTCAGCACAAATTTAGAGAAAGTATTCCAGCATGATATGGACCCCCTCAGCAAATTGGAGAAGGTCTTTTTGCTTCACCTCCAGTATATCGAAAAAAATGAGGGGATACCAAGACTGGCCTTTTCGGATGAAATCCACATGGGTGAGAAAATTATCAAGGAACGGTTATTCAATTTCATTAATTCATATACGGATAAATTAAGCATGCTGATAAAAAACGGACAAGAGATGGGTTTAATTAAGGGTGATATTAAACCGAAGTCAGCAGCATTAATAATTATCGGCATAGTTCAGGTTACAGTTCTTAGGTGGTCTTTGAATGATTTTTCATTCTCGCTTGTGAAGGAAGGGAGAAAATTATGGACGAACTTTCTGAGATGCATGGTGAAAGAAAATTCCAAACAGATATATGTTCGGGAGGCGTAGATGAATGCGTTCTTAACAGTTCTTTTTATTATTTTACTGACTAATTCAGCTTTTGCCGGAACCGATGGAGATTCCTATACACTTTCAGAAGCGATCGGATACGCGTTGAAGAATAATCCCGGCATCATAGTATCACAAAAAAATATCCGGTCCGAATCATACGGGATAAAGGCGGCAAAGGCTGACAGGATGCCAAAGGTCGATTTCAGCACCGGAGTTACGAGATACCGTTATCCGACGCCTGTAACACCTATAAGCGGTTCGCCGCTTGCAGGAGTTGCTTTCCCCGAATTCGACAATACGATTTACGATGCAGGCGCTGCATTCCGCCTGCCTTTATATAAAGGCGGCCGGCTTGACAGGGGAGTTCTCATTGCGGAAATGAAAAAGGCCATTGCAGAGGACAACTTCAGGTTGAGCAGGCAGGAACTCGTTTTCAATCTCACAAATGTCTATTACAAGATAGCACAACTTGAAAAACTGCTTGAGGCGAACGAGGCATCAGTGAAACAGCTTGAGGCCCATAAAAAGGATGTTGAATTATTTCTCAGCACCGGCACTGTGCCACATGTTGAACTCTTGAAAACAGAGGTTGAACTTTCCCATGCAAAGGAAAGAGTGCTTCTTGTCAGGAATAACCTTGAGAGCGCATACGAGCTTATTAAAGCACTTATGGGGATAGATGACATGAACAGGAGAATCTCGATTATTCATACATCAGTAAATGATAACGTTACACCAATTGATAATAGCATAGCCAAAGCGTTTACGGAGAGACCCGAATACAGGTCGATCATAAAGAAACAGAAGGTGAACGAGGAGCGCATTAAATATGCGGAAGGCAAGAGACTTCCCGATGTCTTCCTGACAGGAGAATATGCAGATAAGTCGGGGCAGGATGTTGCGTTTAAAGAGAACTGGGCGCTTGCCCTGAGACTCACAATTCCTATTTTTGATGGCGGGAGTATAAAGACCGAGGTGGAAAGGGAAAAGATAGAAATGGAAAAGGTGAAGGAAGAAGAACGCGCCTTAAAGCTTGAGATCATCCGAGAGATTAAAGACGCCTATAGAAATATTGATAATGACGGAGAAAGAATGTATGTTTCGAATAAAGCAATTGAAACCGCAAAGGAAAATCTCAGAATAGAACGCCTGAAATATGAGACCGGCGCAGGGACGAGCACTGATGTGATAGATGCACAGACCGTGCTCCTGAGGGCAGAGACGGAATACTATCAGGCTGTATACGATAGGAACATTGCTGTAGCGTCTTTAAAAAGGGCAATCGGAGAAGATGTATATGGGGAGGTATCTGAATGAAGAAAAGAAAATTATTGATAGCAGCCGTGATACTCATCGCGATAAGTTTAGCTGTTGTGTTTATAAATCGTGTAGGCAATAAACAGGATGAAGGTGTGCTTGCTGTATCGGGAAATGTGGAAGTCACCGAAATAAACATGGGATTCAAGACGCCCGGGAGGGTAATCAGACTTTTTGTAGAAGAAGGACAGAAAGTTAATAAAGAAGATAAGCTTGCTTCGCTTGACAGCGCAGAGCTTGAAAGCCAATTGAGACAGAATAAGGCCTATCTGAGCGAAACTGTCGCGAGGCTTGAGGAACTTCAGGCCGGGTCAAGGCCGCAGGAAATCGAACAGGCAAGAGCAAATGTAAGTTATGCCGATGCAGAGCTCAATAAAGCTAAAAAGGATTATGATAGGGCGAAAGTCCTCTATAACAATGGAGCCATATCTGCCCAGCAGATGGACTCAGCACAAAAAATATATGATTCAGCTGTCTCTCAAAACCAGAGAGCACTCGAAGCATTCAGTCTCGTGAAAGAAGGACCCAGAAAAGAGGTTATAAAAGCCGCAGCAGACCGCGTAAGGCAGGCGAAGGCGTCTGTGAATACTGCCGAAGAAAGATTGAAAGACTCAGTAATATATGCTCCTGTATCTGGTGTAATATTGAGGAAGAATAGAGAACTCGGCGAGACGGTTTCTGCAGGAACTCCTGTCTATACCATAGGCGACCTTGAAAATCCGTGGATAAAGGTATATGTAAAAGAGGATAAGCTCGGACTTGTCAAACTCGGCCAGAAGGCAGAGGTTACAACAGATACATACCCCGGGAAAAAATATGAAGGCACTGTTACATATATATCATCAGAGGCAGAGTTTACTCCGAAAAATGTTCAAACACAGGAAGAGCGTGTCAAACTGGTTTTCGGTATAAAGGTGAGCGTCAAGAACCTCCATGATGAACTAAAGCCCGGCATGCCTGCAGATGTAAGGATATTATTGAAATAAATGGGTCACGACGAAAAAGTCTCCCATTTGCTTAAGTAGGGATTCCGTTCCCGTACAAAAAAGGTTTACCTATGAATGAAGCAATAGCCATCAAGACTTCAAGTTTGACGAAAGTATTCGGCAATAACACCGCTGTTGATAACCTCAATCTTGAGATTAGAAGAGGCGAACTATTTGGACTTGTCGGACCTGACGGTGCCGGGAAAACTAGTGTAATAAGGCTCCTCACTGCAATAATGGAGCCGACATCAGGGGATGCAAGGATTGCTGGGCATTCTATCCTGCAGGAGGGTGAGAGAATAAAGGAAAAGATAGGATACATGTCGCAGAGATTTGGTCTTTATGAGGATCTCACTGTCATGGAAAATATTCTCTTTTATGCCGACATCTATGAAGTCCCGTACAGGGAGAGGCCGGCAAGGATTGAAAGACTGCTCGGTTTCAGCAACCTGACGCCGTTCAAAGACCGTCTTGCAGGAAGACTTTCCGGAGGCATGAAGCAGAAACTCGGACTTGCCTGCGCTCTTATACATACCCCGGAAGTCTTGTTCCTCGATGAGCCGACAAACGGCGTTGATCCTGTATCAAGAAGGGATTTCTGGAAAATACTGTATGACCTCCTGAAAGAACAGGTGACTATTCTTGTTTCAACAGCTTATCTTGATGAAGCGGAGAGATGTACGAGGGTTGGACTTATGCACAAAGGGAAGATACTTTTAGAAGATAATCCGGAAGGGATCAAAAAGTCCCTTGGACTGCCGATGATCGAAGTCTGGACAGATGAATCGCGCCATGCTGAAGATGCCGTTAAAAAATTAGAAAGTGTCAAAAATGTAAGCATGTACGGCGACAGACTCCATATCACGCTCAAAGAAAGAGCAGTTCTGGACAGTGTGATTACTCATCTTCAGGAAAAAGGCATCGGTGTAAAAGACTACAGGGAAATCCTGCCTTCAATTGAAGACGTATTCATTTCAATGGTGGAAAGACAGTGAAGGAAAACGGCATAGCAGTGAAAGTTGAGGGATTGACCAGAACATTCGGCGATTTTGTTGCGGTGGACAATATCAGCCTTGAAATTAGAGAGGGAGAAATTTTCGGTTTCCTCGGTCCGAACGGTGCAGGCAAATCGACAACAATAAAGATGCTATGCGGCCTTTTGCTCCCGACCGGGGGCAAAGGTTACGTTAGCGGATATGACATCATGAAAGAATCCGAAGAGATAAAAAAGAATATTGGCTATATGTCCCAGAAATTTTCTCTTTATGATGACCTCAAGGTTGAAGAGAACATTCATTTCTTCAGTGGAATTTATGGTGTTCCCGCGGGGAAATTAAAGGAGCGGAAGGAATGGGCTCTTGAGATGGCGGGGCTAAAGGACAGAAGGGGTGCCATAACAAGAACTCTCCCGGGCGGGTTTAAGCAGAGACTTGCGCTGGGCTGTGCCATTCTTCACGAACCGCCGATACTCTTTCTCGACGAACCTACATCAGGGGTTGACCCTATATCAAGGCGAAATTTCTGGAACCTCATCTATGAGATGTCAAGAGAAGGCACAACCATCTTCGTAACTACTCATTATATGGATGAAGCTGACTACTGCCACAGGCTTGCCCTCATTTACAGGGGGAGGATTATTGCCGAGGGAACGCCGAATGAATTAAGACAACAGTACATGAAGAAAGATGTGCTGGAAATAGAGGTGGAGAAGGTTGTCGAGGCAATGGACGTTATGGGGAAAAATAATATTGAAACAGCGATCTTCGGGAGTCTCCTCCATGCAACCGTAGATAATGCAGAACTCGCTGTACCACAGATTCAGGGAATACTGAATGAAGCGAACATTACGGCTAACAGGATCAAAAAGATCAGTCCTTCGCTGGAGGATGTTTTTGTAACATTGATTGAAGTGGCGTGATTATGGTTAGCGTAACCTCTCCTCACCTCCCCTTAAGATAAGGGGAGGAAGGGTGGGGATATGAATTGCTTATGAAATTATTACGGATAAACGCAATAGCCAAAAAGGAATTGATTCAGATATGGCGGGATCCATTGAGCCTCGCAATGGCGTTTATGATGCCCGTGATACTTCTCTTCCTTTTTGGCTATGCAATAACCCTCGATGTGAACAACCTCTCCACAGTTGTTTATGACAGGGACAAAAGCAGCTATAGCAGAGAGCTTGCAGCGGAGTTGAGAGAATCGGGCTACTTCACGGTTATTGGTAATGTTGACAGCTATAGGGACATCGACAGGTACCTTGATTCAGGAAAGGCGCAGATCGCAATATCAATACCGGAAGACTTTTCTGAAAATATGAAAAAAGGGGAAGATACTGGACTTCAGGCGATTGTTGACGGAAGCGATTCGAACACGGCAACCATTGCTCTGGGATATCTTTCTGCGGTATCAGAACTGTATTCCCAAAGAATAAAAGGCAGCCGTATAGATCCTCTTATAGATACTCGTGTAAGGGTCTGGTATAATGCCGAACTCAAATCGAGGAATTACATCATCCCCGGACTTATTGCTGTTATCATGGCTGTAATTGCAGCGCTTCTTACTTCGCTCACAATTGCAAGGGAATGGGAAAGAGGAACCATGGAGCAGCTGATATCCACACCGGTGAAGACACCGGAGCTTATAACAGGGAAGCTGATACCCTATTTCCTCATTGGATTTATTGATGTAGCAATGTCCGTCCTGATGGCTGTATTTTTATTTGAAGTCCCTTTAAGGGGGAATGTCTTCCTGCTGATGACACTTTCAAGCATATTCCTTTTCGGAGGCCTCAGCCTGGGAATATTAATATCTGTCGCTGCAAAGACACAGCTTGTTGCAAGCCAGATCGCAATGGTTGTAACGTTTCTTCCGGCTTTTCTGCTTTCAGGATTCATGTATTCCATATCAAACATGCCGAAAGCGCTTCAGTTAATAACATATATCATACCTGCAAGATATTTTGTATCAATACTAAAGGGGATATTTCTGAAGGGAAGCACTTTAAAGTTTTTGATTTTTGAGACGTTGCTTTTGACAGCCTTTGGATTGGTGGTATTTGCTTTGGCAAACAAAAAATTCAAAAAAAAGGTTATGTAACAGTGCTTGAACGAATAAAACAGATGGTAATAAAAGAATTCATCCAGGTATTCAGGGACAAACGGATGAAGGCCATCGTCTTTGTAACGCCGATAATGCAATTGCTGATGTTTGGCTATGCAGTTACAACTGATGTAAACAATATATCTACAGCATTTTATGATCTTGATAATTCTTATGAAAGCAGAGAGCTTGCAAGAAGGCTTGAATCATCAGGATATTTTAGAATTCTTTTCAGTCCAGAATCTCCCCTGGAAATTCAGGAATTGATCGACAAGGGAAAGGTGCTCTGTGCAATACAAATCAACAGGGGATTTTCTGAAGATTTGAAAAGAGGGATATCAACAGAGGTTCAGGTAATTGTTGATGGAACTGATTCCAACACGGCGACCGTTGCTATGGACTATGCAAACAGAATCATCATGCAATATACAAAAGATATTGAGACAAAAAAGATTGAGATATTACCTGTTAAGATGGACTTACGCACTAGGGCATGGTACAACCCTGATCTGAGGTCGAAGAATTACAATGTCCCTGGCGTTATAGCCGTAATTATTATGCTTACCTGTCTTCTTCTTACAGCAATGGCTGTCGTACGTGAAAGAGAGATAGGAACCATGGAGCAGCTCATGGTTACACCCTTAAAATCTATTGAACTGATATTTGGAAAGACTATTCCTTTTGCTATTATAAGCTTCTTTGATATGTTTCTTGTGACGGCTGTAGGGGTATTCTGGTTTGATATCCCGATCAAAGGTCATCTCTATCTTCTTATAACGAGCACGGCAATATATCTCTTATCAGTGTTGGGTATAGGGTTGTTTATATCTACCATATCGAGAACGCAGCAGCAGGCCATGATGGCAACCTTTCTTTTTTATATTCCGGCTGTGCTTCTATCAGGATTTATGTTCCCTATTTCCAACATGCCGGAAATCATACAGCAGATGACGTATGCAAATCCCCTCAGATATTTTCTCGTAATAATCAGGGGTATATTTTTAAAGGGCAATGGTATTGATATTCTGTGGCCCCAGATGGTTGCTCTATTGGTGTTAGGTTCCGTGGTCATAACACTAAGCTCTTTAAGGTTCAGAAAGAGGATCGGATAAGATATGGCTCTAAAGACAATACTTACAGCTGCCTTTGAGAAAAAACCGGGATTCTGGGGTTTTATTGCCGGCGCTTGTCTGGGGTTTCTGATCCTTCGTCCATACACAGTACTGATATATTCTATTTTCCGTTTTATAGAGACAGGCAATGTAGAACTATATGGCCGGATCATTATTGAAGGACCAAGAGCTTTAAGGTTTTTCATGCTTTCCACTTCTGTTTCTTTTGTGCTTCTCGGAGGCACTATCGGGCTCATTTTTGGTAAATGGTACGACCGAAAAAAAAGACATATCAGCGCACGGATCGAACGTGAAAAGAAAGAAGCTGTCCTTGAGACATTAAGAGAACTGAATGTTACACTCTCCCATTACATTATTAATTCCAGCTCAGTAATAAGGGGATTTGCACAAAGAGGTGATCAGAAGGCGGACAATGAAACGGTCAAAGAATACTTTTCAATAATTGGAAAGGAGGCCGATAAAACAATAACGGTTATGAAAGGGCTTCAAACTCTCAAAGAAATAGAATCAATAAAGTATATTGATTCGGGAATAGAGATGATGATTGACCTTAAGAAGCGGATAGAAGAACAACTGGGCGGGCTAAAAGAAAGGAGTATGCCATGAAGAAGATGGGGTTTTTAACAGTATTAATTTTTATTTTTAACCTCTGTTTTGTTTCATCTTCCTTTGCCCAGCAAGGGATGAAGTGGAAGGGAAGCGGCGGTTGGGGGGTGGGAACCCAGTATGGAAGGATGTATGATCCGAAAACAGTTGAGACGATCCGTGGCGATGTTGTTACCGTAGAGAAGATCGCGCCGGTGAAGGGAATGTCCTATGGCATTCATCTGATAGTGAAAACTGACAGGGAATCGATTTCCGTCCATCTGGGCCCCGGGTGGTATATTGAAAATCAGGACATCAAGATATTGCCAAAGGACAAAGTCGAGATCAAAGGATCGAGAGTTACTTTTGAAGGCAAGCCGGCTATCATCGCTGCTGAAATAAAGAAGGGCAACCAAATACTGAAGCTTCGGGATGAAAATGGATTTCCTGTTTGGAGCGGCCTGAGAAAAAGATAATAATACAGAGCCCGTCCAAGTCCTTTTTTAGGGCGATACATTTTTTTGGACTGAAAATTAAAGTCGCTCTGTACGACAAAGGAAAGGAGAATTACAATGATAGGGGGAAAATATTTTGCGGGAATTGCGTTGATGTTTATAATATGTATAGTCGCCGCACTATCTGTGCCCGGGATTGCAGGAGCTCATTGCGATACTCTTGCTGGTCCCGTTGTGATGGATGCAAAAAAGGCTTTGGAAAAAGGTGATGTAACACCGGTTCTGAAATGGGTGAAGAAAGAACACGAAGGAGAGATTAAAGAGGCTTTTAAGAAAACATTGGCAGCAAGGACTCAAGGGAAAGAGGCAAAGGAACTGGCCGATATGTATTTCTTTGAGACCTTGGTCAGGATTCATAGAGCTGGAGAAGGAGCTCCCTATACAGGATTAAAACCGGCGGAAGAAATAGAGCCTATCATAGTCGAGACTGATAAGGCATTAGAGAGCGGGTCGGTTGATAATCTGATAAAAAAAGTTTCTGATGTTGTATCTGCAGGAATACGTGAACGTTTTGTGCATGTCAGGGATACAAAGAAGCATTCAGATGAAAGTGTTGAGGCAGGTCGTGAGTTTGTTGAGGCATATGTGGAATATACTCATTATGTAGAGCGGCTATACCTTGATGCTGGTGCACAAGGATCACACCATGAGGAGTCTAAGAAGACTGGGGGAGAGGATCATCACATGCATTAAAACTTCACATAAACATTGTATCAATATGTGGTAAGGATGTGGAGGAATGATGGATATAAAAATACTTCATAAAATCAGCTATGGCCTTTATATTGTCACTTCAAAAAAGGGAGAAAAATCTAATGCACAGATAGCCAATACAGTGTTTCAGGTAATATCAGAACCTCCCACTATTGCAGTAAGCATAAGCAAACAGAATTTAACCCATGAATATATTCAAGACAGCAAGGTTTTTACTGTTTCCATTTTATCTAAAAAAGCACCGCTCAAGTTCATCGGTTATTTCGGATTCAAATCTGGCAAAGACTTAGATAAATGCACAGATATGAGCTATAAAACGGGCATAACAGGCAGTCATATAATTTTGGAAAATACCATAGGCTACCTCGAAGCCAAACTTATTAATCAGATCGATGTCAGAACACACACTATTTTTATTGGTGAAATAATTGATGCGAAACTCATTAACGATGAAGAACCTATGACATATGCATATTATCGTGAGATTAAAGGCGGGAGAGCCCCCAAAACAGCTCCCACGTACGTTAAAGAAGAGCAAGAAGAGAGGGACGGGAAAATGCAAAAGTATAAATGTACAGTTTGTGGATATATTTATGATCCTGAGAAAGGTGATCCTGATTCTGGCATTAAACCAGGTACACCATTTGAAGAACTACCGGATGATTGGGTCTGCCCTGTATGTGGGGCTGAAAAATCGCTATTCGAAAAGGAGGGTTAATAATGGCAGTCAGAGAAATAAACCCTGACACTTATGCTGTTGGCGCAATAGACTGGGATAGAAGGTTATTTGATGAACTCATTTCACTTCCCGATGGAACAAGTTACAACTCTTATCTAATAAAAGGCAGTGAAAAAGTTGCACTGATTGATACTGTTGATCCCACGAAAAGTCATGAACTTGTAGCAAACCTTAAGCAGTTACAAATAACCAAGGTTGATTATGTCATCTCAAATCACGCTGAACAGGATCATTCAGGTTCGATACCGAAGATTCTTGAACTATATCCGGATGCAAAGGTTGTGACAAACCCAAAATGCAAAGACATGCTGAAAGACTTGCTTCTGATTCCAGAGGATAAATTTATAACTGTCAATGATAGAGAAATAATAACTTTGGGGAATAAGACACTGGAATTTATTCTGGCCCCATGGGTTCACTGGCCTGAAACCATGTTTACCTATCTGAAAGAGGATGAGATTTTGTTTGCCTGCGATTTCCTGGGGTCACATTTGGCAACAAGTGACGTATTTGTACAGGATGAAGCAAAAGTATATGACTTAGCCAAAAGATATTATGCGGAAATTATGATGCCATTCAGAACAAGTATCAAGAAATATCTGGAAATTATAGATGGTATGAAAATTGAAATGATTGTTCCCAGCCATGGACCTGCCTATCAAAAGCCCCGATTTATTCTAGATGCTTACACGGAATGGATATCGGATAAGGCAAAGAATGAGGTGGTTATCCCCTATATTTCTATGCATGGAAGCACCGCTGAATTAGTCAATTATCTTGTTGCTGCATTAATCAAAAGAGGCATCAAAGTAACACCGTTTAATCTGACAAAAACAGATCTTGGAGAACTGGCAGTGGCCCTTGTAGACGCCGCCACGATAGTAATCGCCTCACCCACAATATTAGTCGGACCGCATCCGAATATCATCTATGCGGCGTATCTTGTGAATGCTCTGAGACCAAAATTGAAAGTTGCATCGATCATCGGTTCTTATGGATGGGGAAGCAGAATGGTAGAACATATCAAAGGGATGTTAACAAATGTGAAGGTGGAGTTTATAGAGCCAGTTCTTGTGAAGGGATATCCCAGGGAGGGAGATTTTCAATTATTAGATAAATTAGCCGATGAGATCCTTCAAAAACATAAGGAGCACAGTCTCACATGATAAAGATTAAACGGATATACGATCCAGCTTCTTCGAAAGATGGTAAGAGAATCCTCGTTGACCGATTATGGCCGAGAGGCATAAGAAAAGACGAAGCCAGGATTGACGAATGGCTTAAAGATATCGCACCAAGCAATGAACTTCGGAAATGGTTTTCACACGATCCTTCCAAATGGCAGGAATTCAAAAAGAGATATGAGAAAGAATTACAGAATGAGTCTGACATGTTAGAAAGGATTAGGGAAATGGCAAGAACAGGAGTGATCACACTTTTATTTGCAGCCAAAGATATCGAACATAACAATGCAGTTGTATTAGAAGAAATACTCGAAGCATAAGCATGAGTCGGCTGAAATTGTTAGCAGTGCTTTATTAAAAGACAAAGGAGGTTCTAAATGGTCACCAGTATATATAAGGAACGACTAAAAAGGTGCAGCCAATTGATGAAAGCGGCTCAGATTGATGTTGTAGTCCTCACCAAGCCGGCAAATATATTCTATCTCACCGGGGATGGTCGTTTATGCTCCTATGCCATGATTACCCAGGATATGAAAGTTGCTATGGGTGTACCTGTGACGGATGTTGAGGATGTCAGTCAGCTTGCCAGGTTTGACCACATCATTGGCTTTGATGATGAAGTGGGCATGATACATTCAATTGCCCATTATTTTAAGCATTTTGGCATTACTAAAGGGACCATGGGACTGGAATATGCTTTTCTACCTCAGCCCAGAATGGGCATGCTCACTCACCCGCATGCCAAACCTGAAGCTGTAGAAACCAAAGACTGCACACCTATTATGTCAGAGTTACGGCTGATCAAAGACGAGAAAGAAATAGAATATATGAGAGCTGCTTCAAAGGTCGCAGATATAGGGATGGGGGCAGCGGTGGCGTCAATCAAGCCGGGCGTTACTGAAAGCCAGGTAGCAGCTGCAGCAGAGTTTGCCATGCGGCAGGCTGGTGCAGTAGAGTTCTATCGGAGTTATGTATCATCAGGGCCGCGTACCAATATAGCTCACGGTTTACCAACATTGCGCAGACTGCAATCCGGGGATCTGGTAATGATCGACCTTCATCCTGTTGTTGATAACTACAGTGCGGATTTATGCAGGACTGTATGCGTTGGTAAACCAACATCTGAACAGCAAGCTGCCTATGAGTTATACCTTAAAGCTCAACAGGCTACGATCAGCAAAGTTAAGGCAGGAGTCAGTATGGGTGAACTGGAGGAAACTCTGCACGGCATAATCAAAGAGGCAGGACACGGTAAACATATCTTTGGGCCTACTATACATGGTATCGGTATTGAATTTGAAGAATCTCCTTTACCATCCGGACATGCATTTTTCCATGGAGAAAAGGAAGCCCCTCCGCTGAATGCAAATGTGGTAATTGCAGTGGGGAATTGCGGTCTGTATGCTGGTTCCTGGGGGGTTAGAGTAGAGGATACGGTAGTCGTTGGGACGGACGGGCCTGTTATTTTGAATGCTTATCCCCGACAATTAGAAAAATAACTCTATGACGATTTTTACAAAACATCACATAGCAGCAATTCTGGGAATTATCATTGGAGTCCTCACCATAATTGCTGGTTCAAAAGTGCTATTAGGGATCTCGTTACCAAATTACAGCATATTGCGATGGCTGGTTATTTATAATGTTCTGTTTGGCGTAATTTCAGTTATTGCCGGAATTGGTTTATGGAACCTTCTTTCCTGGGCCGTCTTACTATCAAGGGTTATCACTGCACTCCATGGCTTGATCCTCATTATATTGATTTTGATGTTTATGCTTGGGAAGCCTATAGCGGTTCAGAGTATTATGGCAATGCTTTTTAGGACAACTATTTGGCTGGGGATAGTTGTCACTACAAGAAAAAGCGGATAAAGATGGAGCTTTTTTAAATATCGAGGAGGTGATAACATGAAGAAACCAGTGGTAGACTGGGACTTATGCGAAGGTTATGGTACCTGTCAGGAGTTATGCCCTATGGTTTTCGAAGTACAGGATGACGGGAAGGCACATGTTGTGGGCCCCGACAAATGCAATACCTGTAACTGTGAAGAAGCAGTAGATATGTGCCCTGTTCAAGCAATTACCATCGTTGAAGAGTAAGGTTATTAGTTCATCATGTTACTCCCCGACTTGCGCAGTTTAGGGTATGTTTATAAAAAAGCCATTAACAGAAGTCAGGAGGTAGAGAAATGGCTGAGCAGGTAATGAGTCCAGATATGAAATTTATTGAAGAAGTATTGGCATCTGGCGGCAGCGATCTCATGAAATGCTACCAGTGTGGGACATGCTGTGCTGTGTGTAATCCGACACCCGATAAAACCCCTTTCCCTCGAAAAGAGATGCTTTACGCACAGTGGGGGATGAAGTATAAGCTTATTAAAGATCCTGACATCTGGCTCTGTCATCAGTGCAGTGACTGCACGAAACACTGCCCAAGAGGTGCAAAACCGGGTGAGGTGCTTGGTGCTCTGAGAAAAATTGCCATTGCTGAACATTCATTCCCGGGATTTCTTGGAAAGGCTGTGGGGGATGTTAGATATCTCATTCTCTTATTTGCAGTGCCCGTTGTGATGTTTCTGTCGATCCTTGCATCTTTGGGAAATCTCAGCATTGGAAACATTCCAAAAGGGGAGATAGGACAGATTGTTTACGGAAAATTTATACCGGTACCTTATGTAGACATAGTCTTTACAGCAGCAGCTGCCTTTGCAGTTCTCTCCTTTGCTGTTGGTGTTTACAAATACTGGAGTACCCTTATGCGAGGGATAGATAAATCGCAATTGGTGCCAGGAAGCATCTATCAAGCCATTACGAAAACAATTACTGAGATACTTGCACATAGTGAGTTCAAGAAATGCGATTACGCAAAAGGGAGGACAATTGCCCATCTCTTAACACTCTACGGGTTTATTGGCCTTGCTATTACAACAGCATGGGCAGTATTTTACCTTTATGGTTTGAAATGGGAATCACCGTACCCGTTAACAGATCCCCTGAAAATCTGGGGGAACATCAGTGCTTTTGCATTGTTAACAGGGATAACCCTTGTTGTGCTTAATAGGCTTAAAACATCCTCCAAAACAGGACTCGGTAGTTATTTTGACTGGTTGCTCATTGTCGTGATTTATACTATCACCGTAACGGGTATCCTTGCTGAGGTCTTCAGATTATTGGATATGGCTTTCTTTGCATATCCTGTTTACTTCCTGCATCTTGTATTCGTCTTCTTTTTGTTTATCTATGCCCCATTTTCAAAGATGGCGCATATTGTTTACAGGACAGTTGCGTTGGTTTTTGCAAGATATGTAGGCAATGAATTCAGGTTAAAAAGTCTGACCTCATCACATGATACTTTTGAAAAGATAGCATAAAGGAGGCATGATGAAAGCTATTAAAATGGCTATAAAAGCAGAGGCTGATGCTATAGCCTTCTATAAGGAGGCTGCAGAAAAAACAAGACATCCTTTTGGGAAGAAAATGTTTCTTTCTATCATGGAAGATGAAATCAGGCACCATGAAGCCTTTAAATGTCTTTTACAGGGGCTTGATATAAAAATCCATGATTTCATAAGTCCAATGAAGAAAATAAAAACTGTCTTTGAAGAAAGCAGAGAACACTTACTGGAAAGGATTGAAGCAACTACAGATGAAATTGAGGCGTTAAAGATTGCAATGCAAATGGAGAAAGAAAGCATTGATCTTTATAAGAAGATAGCAAAGGAAGTCCAAACCCCAAAAGAGCGATCCCTCTTTGAAAAGCTTGCTGAAGAAGAGCAGCAGCACTATGATATATTGTCAAATACATATTTTTTCTTATCGGATTCTGGAAGCTGGTTCATGTGGGAGGAATACAGCATTGTAGACGGTGGGACTCCCTGGGCGTAACAGGGATTATTAAACTGAGTTTAATTATTAATTAAAAAGGAGGCTGTATGGGTTACACAAATGTAGCACTGAAAGATAAGATAATGGAGATGTATCCGGATATCACAAAACATGGTATCTCAGTAAGTCTTGATTTTGACAAAGAAAAGAATGCCTATATCGTAAAATTCAAAAAAGATAAGCATGAACTCACGACTCATCTCGAAAAGAAAGATGCCGATGACTGTATGGATGGCACTAAATGTGTATACTTTGGTGTTCAAATAGGTCAGTTTATAAATAATTTTGAGATATCATAGAGTAACCTTTATGCCGACCCTGCAAGGAATATAATTGGAGTACGAATACGTTTCCTTAGCATGGCAGGAATACATTATAAGTATAGATATCGCGCTATTTGTTCTATGTATTACAGAAGGTCATTCTGCCCATGTATTTCAAGGCAAAGAGCATGCAGATAAATATGACTATCAATAAAAATCGGAGAGAGCAATGATGAAACGAATCGAAGTATTTAAAGAAGGTCAATTCAGCGACAAGGGGATGGCCAAGCTGCTCATTCACGATTCTCCATTTTTCAGGGTGATAAACTTCAATTTCAAAAACGGTCAGGAGATGGGAATTCATTCTCATGATGTTGATGGACAGTTAAGTATTATCGTGCTTGAGGGAAATGGTGAATTCTTAGGCAAAGACGGATCAACATTGCCTGCAAATACCGGTGATGTTTTGATTTCGGATATACGGGAGCCACACGGAATTCGTGCTAAAAGCGAAATGAGGGTGATCGTAACAATAGCTCCCCCAATATAAACATTCAGACAGAAATATCTGGATGGAGAGATACAGATTATAAAAGTCTTTGCAGAATGCTCCGTGGCTTGCGTGACGGGATCTTCAACTATAAACTTATTGATTTTCAAAGGTAATATTGTTATATAATTGGTTCTATGAGGTATTTTAAAAATGTATGATTGGAACATAATAGTATCGGATTTTGGCAAACTACTCCTTGCAGCTGTCATAGGAGGAGCAATTGGCTTTGAAAGAGAATCTCATGGACAAGCTGCTGGCTTTAGAACATATCTGATTGTCGGGGCAGGGGCATGCCTTATGATGCTTCTTTCTCTCCACATGGAAGGCCTGTTTCACCATTTAAATGTAAATTCTGTAGTGCGTCTTGATCCCGGAAGAATAGCCTCTTATGCAATTGCAAGTATGGGTTTTTTGGGAGCTGGAGCTATTATCAAAGGGAAAGGCACGGTGAGAGGGATAACGACCGCGGCAGGGCTCTGGGTTGTAACAGGCATGGGACTCGCCATCGGTGCAGGGCATATTTACCAAACAATTTTTACAACTATTGTTATTCTTGTTGCTCTTTACTGGCTTCAGCCAATCAGAAAACTTGCAAAGCGGAGATATTATCGTATCCTGACGGTGATGTATAAAGGAGACAAGGAGCCCATAGATGATATTAAGAGTATTATCTCACAGTACACCCATTTTTATGTACAGAATGTCAATTACGAACATGATTTGCTGACACAGACAACAACGTACCGAATAAGACTTTACAGTAGAGGCGAGGGCCACTGGAAAGAAGTCTTAAAATCAATAAAACCTATTGAGGGGATACTCTTGCTGAGATGGGAAGAAAGTGATGTGCCGTAAAGGCGTCGATATGGATCTCTTTGTTTTTATTTCTTTCTTCCGTGATCATCAATTCTTTTTGCTCTGTCGAAACTTTTTCTTCGAGGTGGCTATTAGAAAAATGGTTGCATCTTACTGTGCGAAAGATGTACGATGCTGAAAGGAAGCATGAAAGGCAAACACCTTTACTCTATCTGCAGGCTGAACCTGCCCCTTCCATTGCAAACCAATAACGATATATTATAATATTCATGTATGGCAGCAAAAAATAAAATGGTTCTTTCCTTATTGATTGTAGTCTCTTTTGTGCTGTCTGCTCCGCTTCATTATTCCGAGCAGGAATATGGCTGCCCCCTAAAATTCTCAAAAAGCGGCGTTTGGGTAAGTAATGCTCGCAGCCTCACCGGGAACTCTGCTCTCTTTAAGGATGCCTTGAAAGAGACAGGCTCTCAGGGCACGTTTGCCTTAATGGCAAAGCGTGCAATTTCTTGTACGCATTCTAATACCAAAAAATCCCGGATGCAGCCGTCAATATCTCCTTTCATTGCCTTTAACTGCCAGAAAAGTAGCTCTGCCCGATATTTCACACAACACATCATATTTCACCGACATGTTGAATTCTGCTTTTTCGCTTCAGATAATTCACCCCCCTTCAATTCACTCCATAAGGTATAAGAGCTGTCATCGACTCAACAGTCTTCTGACCGAAGGTATAGGTTTTAGTTTTCTATTGCAGGCAGCGGAGCCTGGCCTATTGCCTCATTCGACAGATAGAACAAGGACAGTCCTGTATTTATAAGAATAGAAACGGGTCTGCAAAAATAGGGATGAATATATGATAGAACTTTTAAAGAATACTAACATTGATTTTATGGGATTGAGAAAATATGCTTTTGCGTTGACAGCAGTAATGTCCCTGCTGGGTATTTTTGCCCTTATCCAAATAGCCCGCGGCAATGCAAATCTGGGGGTCGATTTCGCAGGTGGGACGGCAGTCCAAATCAAATTTGCACAAGCAGTGCCTCTTCAAAAAGTGAGGGTTGCACTTGAACAGGGCGGGTTGAAAGATTTCGAAGTGCAAGATTTACCGACTGAAAACAAAGTACTGATCAAGACAAAGAAACAGGAGGGAGCCGTGGGAGACACAGCAGAGGCGATCACACATATACTGTCCGTTGAGTTTTCTGCTATGAGACCTGTGGTGGACTCCATAACAGAAGTAGGGCCAAAAGTCGGCTCACGACTGAAGCAGGAAGCACTGTGGGCAGTAACGTTGGCAGCTCTCGGTATAGTGAGTTACATAGCCTTCAGATTTCAGTTCAGGTTTGGCGTTGCCGCCACACTTGCAACTTTCCATGATGTTTTTGCTGTACTTGGCATACTCTATGTGCTCGGCAGGGAGATGAACCTCATAATCTTGAGTGCTCTTCTTACTATTGCGGGATATTCCCTCTCGGATACGGTAGTGATATTTGACAGACTGAGGGAGAATATGAAAAAGGCTATTAAAGATCCGCTGGAAAGTATCATCAACCGTAGTGTCAACGAGGTACTGTCCCGAACTGTTGTCACCGGAATTACCACTCTTCTATCCTCACTTGCTCTGTTCCTTTTCGGCGGAGAAGTGCTTCACGACTTCGCATTAGCGATAATCTTGGGTATAGTTATCGGTACGTATTCGTCCGTATTCGTTGCAAGTCCTCTTGTGGTACTGCTCGGTAAGGTGAAAAGCAAGGAGACCGATAAAAAGGAGAAAGTCATGGCATAGCAATCTTCCTGAAATTATAGAAATACGCGCTTTTGCAATTATCAAGTTGAAACTCTCTTGGGTTCATCGGTATCAGGAGCGTGTCTCGGTGGAAATGGTTCAGCCATTGGTGCATCCACAAATGTGATAGTTGTCGGTTTGCCTGAAAAAGCCGGCAACAAGATTTCTTTTATGGAATTCATAGCCTATGGAATGCCAATCATAAGAATGATAGTGGCTATCTCGGCTGTTTATATAAGGTTACGATGTTATGTACTAAAAATATAACTTTTCAAGGAGGATCATTGTATGTTTTATGTAAATGAATTAATATCGGCGATGAAAGAAACATTGATAAAAACGGCTATTCTGTGCATATGCCTCTTGCCGGTATATGCTCATGCAGAGTCTGGCAAGGAACTTTCATCAGGTGAAACGCTCTATGTGTCCGTTTATTCAAATGTCTACGCAGGCCCCAAGGCTGTCCCGCACCAGCTTGCCACGATGCTGAGCATACACAATATCGACCCGAAAAATACCATAATAATAACAAAGGCCGATTATTATGACTCACAAGGGAAATTTATCGAAGGCTATATTAGGAATCCTATTCGGCTTAAGCCGTTCAATCATACGTTTATTTATCTCAAGGAGTATGATACGAGAGGCGGGCCGGGCGCAAATTTCATTGTGAAATGGCACGCAGAGAAAAAAGTCAATCAGCCTATTGTGGAAACACTTATGTATGGTTCGAGAGCAGGAATATCTTTTACTTCACGGGGGCAGATAATATCAGAGTAGGCCGAATACATTATGAATGAAATGAGTCGTTTTCTGGATATTGCTGGAAAAGCACAGATTCTTGTGTTCTTTAAAAGAAATTATGGAATTTGATTTTTTAAAATATTTAGAAATCATCTTTATCGCATCGGCAGCGGTCATTTTATTGCTGTATAAAATGAAGATACCTTCACTGATCGGTTTTATTATCGCCGGCATTATTATTGGCCCACACGGTATCGGACTTATTAAGGATATCCATTTCATACAGATACTTGCGGAAATTGGCGTTATTCTTCTTCTCTTCACAATCGGCATCGAGTTTTCGATTGCAAAGCTCTTCAGGATAAAGAAGGCTGTTCTGGGTGGAGGCGGAGCCCAGGTGCTCCTGACCATAGGGGTATCAGCTGTGATCACCTATGTGGCTATAGGAAATGTCAATAAAGCACTCTTTTTTGGTTTTCTTTATGCCTTGAGCAGCACGGCAATAGTTTTAAAGTTGCTCGCTGAGAGAGGTGAAATAGACTCGCCTCACGGCCACACCATGGTTGGGATCCTCATCTTTCAGGATCTCTGTATCGTGCCGTTTATGCTCTTGGTTCCCGCCCTTTCCGGAGACGGGATTGATGTCGTTGATGTAGCGATCAAGTTGGGCAAGGCAGCATTCATCATCGCCATTGTGTTATTGAGCTCCAGATGGATAGTCCCCAACCTCCTGCATCAAGTTGTCAGGACAAAAAGTCGTGAACTCTTCCTGACGACCATTATCCTTCTCTGTCTTGGCATAGCACTGTTAACATCACGCTTCGGTATTTCTCTGGCTCTGGGTGCTTTTCTCGCAGGGCTTATCATATCGGAGTCGGAATACGCCCATCAGGCATTGTCAGATATATTGCCGTTCAAGGATAGTTTTATGGGACTTTTCTTCGTATCCATCGGTATGCTGATGAATATCGAGTTTGTCGGCGACAACTGGATCAGAATCGCTCAGATTCTGGTATTAATAATTACCGTGAAGATTCTTACAGGAACAGTTTCTGCCCTGCTGATCGGGAATGCCCTGCGAACATCTGTCCTTGCAGGCCTGGGACTTGCACAGATTGGAGAGTTTTCTTTCGTGCTTGCAGTCGCCGGCAAGGCTTCGGGACTGATCTCGGAGGAGTTTTATCAGATTTTCCTTGCATCGTCTGTAATAACGATGATCATAACTCCCTTCATGCTGAATTCGGCTCCGTCAGCATCCGAATGGATATCAAAAAGCCCTCTCCTGAAGCCATTCCACCGTAAGAGGACAGATGCTGAAGGTGAGGCGACTCCGAGAAGAAAACACGATCACGTCATTATTGTAGGTTTCGGTCTGAACGGAAGGAACCTTGCAAAGGTTCTAAAGGAGGCCGAAATTCCTTATGTAGTTCTCGAAATGAACAGTGATACAGTAAGGGAGAGGAAAAAGAAAGGCGAACCTATCTATTATGGTGATGGTACGAGTCAGGAAATACTGCACAAGATGGGTATTGAGCGGGCAAGGCTGCTTGTCATTGCCATTTCGGACCCTGTATCTACAAGACGGATCGTATCTGTTGCGCGCCATGCAAACCCCAATGTCTATATCATCGTCAGAACGCGGTACCTTATTGAGGTCGATGAACTCAGGTCACTTGGAGCGGATGAGATTATACCGGAGGAGTTTGAGACATCCATAGAGATTTTTTCAAGGGTATTGCACAAGTATAGTTTCCCAAGGAATGCGATACTCGATATGGTTGATAAAATCAGAAGCAATAGTTACACTGCTCTGAGAAACGTTGAAGTGCCGAGAAGACATCTCTTTGAAAAGTATGAATGGCTTCCTGAAATAGAGATAGACGGCTACCGGATACCTGAAGTCTCATATATCAATGGTAGAACAATCAAAGAACTGCAGGTAAGGAAAAAGACCGGTGTAACAATTATTGCAGTGAGAAGAGGAAAAGAAATTTATGCTAATCCGGAGCCTGGCTTCACGTTCAATCATGGAGACTTCATTCTGTTCACCGGGGACAGGGAGAATATGAATACAGCCATACAATATTTCAAAGGCAAGCAATAATAAGAATTTCCATTTTAATATGCACTTAATGTGAGATATCCCAGCTGTTTGTTTGAAGTAGTGAGCCCTGAGTGTTTTCCTCGGAAAACAGTTCGCTTTCGAAACCTCTGATACCCAAGTGGTGACCTTTTGATGAACGATGGTAATTCTGAAATAGGGGAAGTAGCCAAGTCATACAGGAAAGGTATGTTTTCCGTTCAGGATTCAAGTGAAAAATCTGTCAAAAGATGTTGTGGTTTTTATATTGTTTATGATTTACAATTTCGCTGATGAAAAGGGCTATTGTCTTGAGTAACCTCTGTTCCTCGTCGAGGAAGGGTTTATCACAATCGAGCATCGGTTCCGGCAGCAAATATATTTCCAGGATACCAATTTGCTCCCCATTATTATAGATACAGGCAGTTTGTTTTAACTGGGTTTGAAGCAAATTCGGCGATTTATATTCCTTGCCATTTATAATTAACCGCACACAAGTCGCCTTTGGATTTTGCCAACCCTTGGGCATCTCCTGAACAACAGAATCGAGGATCTCATCAAGAGTAAGCGCATGGTTATTAAAGCACATAGCCAATCTATAAAGGCAAGTAAGTTCCTTAACACGTTCATTTAATTCCAAGGTTCTTCTGCGGAGTGAATGTTCCAACCACTTGTACTCTTCAATTTGTTCGTATGCAGCCAGGAGATCTGCCTGTGCTTCTTTTAATGCATTTAATAAATCCTGTTCTCGATACACGGATGGAGATGGAATTATTGACTGCTTCTTTTTTTTACCCCATATCCATTTCATTGTAGTCTCACAATTTACAATAAGATCACTATTCCTGCCAATAACATAACCATTTCAAAATGTGGCGAGTAAATGATGACGGAACGGTATCCTCTTAGATAAAACATCAGGAATCGAATATTTTGTTGGATGCTGCAAGCTGATTCACTCTATCTTTAAAGATGATAGTCGCCTGCAGCCTCAGGTTGGTAGAGGATTTTGATCACTTTTAGTCTCCGGTGGCCGGACGGGACAGTCCATTCAATGACGTCGCCCTTTTTGTAGCCGATCATGGCCGTACCTATCGGAGCGAGAACAGAAATTTTATTCTCTTTAATATTTGCATCAGAAGGAAAAACCAGAGTGTATGTAATTTCCTCACGGGTATCCAAATCTTTCATTTGGACACGCGAATTCATGGTGATTACGTCCGGAGGAATAGCTTTAGAATCTACAATGGCAGCTCTTCCCAACTCGTTTTCCAGCTCCGCAAGATGTTTTTTATCCTTGGGAGTTCCTTCTCTTCTTCCTTCAATCAAATTCTCCAGCTTAAGCATGTCGCTGCTGGTAATATATATTGTCCTGTGTTGTTTCGATCTTTCCAAGAGAATTAGCTCCTTTCGTAGTTTGTTATAACATCATTTATTGGTGGACGCAATATAAAATATAGATTACCATCATTTCTTCAAATTGTAAATTTCTGACTTTTTACTAATGAGCTCTTTGATTTTCATTACTTAGAAGGGTGATGTGTCAACAGAGGCAGGATAATTGCTATCTTTGTTCCTTGTCCCGCCGTACTGTCGATGATAATTCTACCATTATGCCCTTCAATGATTTTCTCTGACAGGGGGATACCGAACCCGGTGCCTCTCCTTTTTTTTGTATAAAACGGGGTAAAAATATTATTGAGTGTTTTCTTATCCATTCCGGAACCGTAATCCGTAATAGTGATGGTGATGAACTGTTCGTTCCTGGTTAACGATATTTCCACAGGATTATCTATAGATGAAGCTTCGATTGCATTGCTGATCAAATTAATGAGTGCTCTCTGAATCTTTGATCTGTCTATTATTGACTTTACTGCCTGAGCAGGCATATGAAGCGATATCTTTACGCCCCGTTCTTTTGCCTGTGTCTCACATGTAACAACCGACCGCTGAATAACATTACGAATATCTTCCTCCAGCATATTGAGCCGGATCGGTTTCGAGAAATCCAGCACTTCATTCACGATCTTCTGCATGTCCTCTGCTGCTTCGATGATCGCCTGTGCCGCATTTTCCACATTTCCTTTTCTTTCCCTGATTCGTTTTGTGAACCCGAGAATAACAATCAGAGGATTCTTCAGATCGTGAACGATCGATGCTGCAATCTGTTCAACAGTCGGGAGAGAATGCTTTGTCTCAATTCGCTTCCGGCACCTATTCTTCCGCTCAACAAGAGATCCGGCAAGTACCACCAAAAACCCCGGAGGGAACGAAATATGGCACAGTTCACCCAATGTAGTATCAGTTGAGAGATTCTGAATAATTGCATAAATCATATATGTAAAAATAAATGACAAACTAACAACTGCGCCAATTATAAAATATCTTTTTTTATTGATCATAATAGTTTTTTCTTCTCGGCAATTATCAACTCACAGATTGCAAAATTATTTTAAAAGACATAACATAAATTAATCGGAGCATGGCTTTTAATTTGGAAAAGATAGTGTCGCCGAATTAACATTAATAAATACAGAAATCGCTATAAAATAGTATAGCAGAAAAGGAATCCTTATTCAGGATCAAAAAGTTTCCATCGCAGAAAAGTCTGATAATTAATACGGAATGAAATTGAAATCCCCCAAATTGAAGCCCATGTCGAGTTCACTAACTATGTTAAGCGGCTTTATCTTGATGGGTGGGGGTAATTTTGTTCATGCCACTCCAAGCAAAGGGCAGGCTGAAAAACATCATCAACAACGAAAACGGAGGGAATGATGACACCAACTGAAATATTGAAACATGAGCATAAGGTAATCCTCCTGGTGCTTGGTGCTGCTGAAAAGGCAGTAGATGCTATGCAGACCACTGGCGAAGTAAATGTAAGTGAAATCGAAAGTGTGCTTGATTTCTTCAGAAACTTTGCAGACCGTTGTCACCATGCAAAAGAGGAAAACCTGCTCTTTGTTAAGATGCAGGAAAAAGGGATGTCAAAGGATAGCGGTCCTATAGCAGTTATGCTGAAAGAACATGAATACGGCAGAAACAAATTAAGAGCAGTTGCAGAAGCACTTCCTCAGGCCGGCAAGGATGATTTATCAGCAAAAGCAACAATTATGGAGAATCTCTCAGAATATACAAAGATGCTGAGAGCCCATATTGCAAAGGAAGACAATGTCCTTTACCCTATGGGAGATAAGATATTTACAGAGGAAGATCAAAAGTCTCTCAATGAGGCATTCGATAAGGTTGAAAAGGAAGAAATGGGAGAGGGCGTTCATGAAAAATACCATAAACTTGCCCATGACCTGTCGGAATATAGATCAGACTAAAGGGGGTGAAATCTTCATATGGTAAAGATGAAACGAATATATGAATCTGCATCACCTAAAGACGGCAAGAGAATCCTTGTTGATAGATTATGGCCAAGGGGAATAAAAAAAGAAGAAGCAAAGATTGACGAATGGCTTAAAGATATCGCACCAAGCGATGAACTTCGGAAATGGTATTCACACGATCCTTCCAAATGGCAGGAATTCAAAAAGAGATATGAGAAAGAATTAAAAGACAAATCCTTAATGCTGAATAGAATACGGAACGAGGCAAAAACCGGCACTATTACACTTTTATATGCAGCGAAGGATGAAGAACATAATAATGCTGTAGTGTTGAAGGAAATATTGGAGGTATAAATGATAAAGCAAGCAGCTACCATAAATAGGAAAACTTTTTTTATTTGCCTGACTTTGTTCATTTTTTGTTATTTATTTAACGGCATCAGTTCAAGCAAGGCTGTTGCCTTTGCTGACGAGAATACAGGAAAAGAGATACAAGTGTCCAATGAAGGAAAAGCATGTATCGGTTGTCATGAAATGAGGTCACCTGCCTTTATACAGGAATGGAAAACAAGCAGGCATGCACAGCTTGGGATTGACTGTTATTCCTGCCATCAGGCAGACAAATCAGACCCGGATGCAATGCAGCATAACGGTTTTACGATATCCATTCTCGTAACCCCAAAGGACTGCGCGAAATGCCATCCAAGAGAAGTGGAAGAATTTACAAAAAGCCATCATGCCCAGGCAGGGGACATTCTCAATTCGTTGGATAACTATCTCGGAGAAATTATCGGCGGAAAGGAAGCTGTTGCTGTTGGTTGCAAGCAGTGTCATGGTTCAACGGTAAAATTGCTTGCCAATGGAAAGCCTGATACAATCAGCTGGCCTAATACAGGAATAGGAAGAATCAACCCGGACGGTTCAAAAGGTTCCTGTACAGCCTGCCATACAAGACATAATCTTTCAAAAGCTGTAGCGAGGGAACCCCGTATCTGCAGCAAATGCCATATGGGCCCTGACCATCCGCAGAAAGAAGTGTATGAAGAATCAAAACACGGCATATTATTTGAATTCAACAAAGAACAATTAGGTTTGCATAAAGACACATGGGTTGTTGGAAAGGACTATACAGCTGCCCCGGGCTGCGTTACCTGTCATATGGGTTCTACACCCAACCAGCAAGCTACCCATGATGTGGGCGCAAGAATAAGCTGGACATTGCGGCCTCCGATATCAAAAAAACAGGAAGACGCCGAGAAAAAACGCAATGCCATGAAAAACGTATGCAGAAATTGCCACACAACATCTTTCGTGGAGGGTCATTATACACAATTTGATAATCTGGTGAATCTGTACGATGGTAAATTTGCCAAGCCGGCGACCTTTATGAGAAATGAGCTGATGGAAAAAGGAAAACTGACAAAGGCAGATTTCGATGAGAAACTTGACTGGATATATTTCGAATTATGGCATCATGAGGGAAGAAGAGCGCGGCATGGAGCGTCAATGGCAGGGCCTGATTATGCCTGGTGGCACGGGCTCTATGAAGTGGCAAAGAACTTCTATGATGAGTTTCTGCCGGAAGTTAAGCATATTGCTGGAAATGAACTTTATGATGAACTTTCAAAGAAATACCTTGAATCGGACATCAGGCACGAATGGTATACAAAAGGAATGAGTAAAGAATACCTCGATAATATCCGTAAGTTTTACCAACAGAGGTATGGGCAGTAGTCTGAGTGAAAATATAATCAATGACACTGGCAAACGATTTCAGCAGAAGGAGTAAAGTATGTTACACAGTCTAACAAAAAGTATTCCAATGATTATCCTTTCCTTGCTTGCCATGTTTCCACTGGTAGGCACTGTAGGCGGGGCAGAAGATATGGAACGTGTTACGCAGGAATTAGTTCCCCCTCCCTTGTTGCCAAAACATGACCAGCTTGCACAGGGGAAACCAAAAGTCGTTCAGGTACGAATGGTCATAGAGGAAAAGGTTATTGATGTCGGAGGGGGCGCAAAAATCAATGCCATGACGTTCCATGGCACTGTTCCCGGCCCTATTATCGTTGTCCATCAAAACGATTATGTGGAGCTTACCCTGGTAAATCCAAAAAGCAACACACTCCTTCATAATATTGATTTTCACGCAGCAACAGGCGGTATGGGTGGAGGCGATTTATCTAAAGTAAATCCCGGGGAAGAGGCTGTTTTCCGGTTCAAGGCTACCAAACCTGGTGTGTTTGTCTACCATTGCGCTCCGGGAGGATTTATGGTTCCATGGCATGTTGTATCGGGCATGAACGGAGCAATAATGGTACTGCCGCGTGACGGTTTAAAGGATGAAAAGGGAAAGCCAATACAGTATGACAGAGCTTACTACATAGGAGAACAAGACTTCTACATCCCAAAAGACGAACATGGCAATTATAAGCGTTACAATTCACCTATCGAAGGGATGCAAGATATGATGGAAGTAATGAAGACCCTCACCCCTACACATATAGTCTTTAATGGCGCTGTAGGTGCTATGACAGGAGAACGGGCATTAAAGGCTAACGTCGGGGAACGGGTATTGTTTATCCACGCACAGGCAAATAGAGATTCGCGGCCTCATCTTGTGGGAGGGCATGCAGACCTTTTCTGGCAGGGCGGATCATTTAATGATACTCCTTTAACAAACCTTGAAACGTGGTTTGTCCCCGGAGGTTCAGCAGTGGCAGTGCTTTACATGTTTCGTCAGCCGGGCACCTATGTATATTTGAATCACAATTTAATAGAGGCTTTTCAATTTGGTGCAATTGCAGAAGTTAAAGTTGAAGGGGAGTGGAATAATGAATTGATGCAACAAATTAAAAAACCGTCTCTCATTGGAGAGTAATTGATTGTTTATTGCTGTCAGATCACTGTTCGGATTGGGCCAGAACGTTAGTTTTCAAAAATTATCTACATTTTCATAGAAATATCAGTTTTGTGTTGTACAGTTGGGATTCAATAAAATGATATGCCCATTAAAAATCTCTGTTCGTGGCTGTTACAAACGCTCTCTGACCTATCACGGTGTCGTTTCTTTCCAAATATACTCATTCATAGATTATAAATTCTCACCGACAAGACCTTTGAGGCTTAATCGAAGGCATCGATAATCTCAATATATATATTCGGGGGGTAATACACATATGATTGCGCATGAAAAACCCCATGTCATTAAATGCCATTTCGTCGTTTACAAGAAAAGAATCTGTATCCACATATCTTCTGTACGGCGTTGTGCTTCTTATCGTAGGGACTCTCATATATGCAATACGTCCTTATCCTGTCGATGATTTTCTTCGGCACATAAGATACATCGATTACAAACCCCTCGGCGGATATGCTTTTATGTTTCCGCACTCCTACTTCGAAACATTTCGTTTCAATCCGTGGTACGGGTTCGATCTTATTGCCGGGATAGTAAGAAATGCTATTGGGCTGGACAGAACAGTAATTGCTTATGAAATCACGTTTGCCTGCCTTTTCATCGTAGCAATGCTTTTCAATTTCAGGACCTCCCGGAAAAGTAGTCTTTTCCCGGTTACTCTCGTCATTCTCTTTACGTTTTTGAGTTACGGATTCTATCGGATAGGACTAATACGGCCTGCTATCCTTATGAGTGCATTCCTGTTATTTGGCATTGCCGGGAAGAGATTTATTTCAGGAGTTATTCTTGGCACTGTTTCTGCATTTTTTTACTGGCTTTTCTGGCTTTATATGGTTCCTCTTTCCGCTGCCCATTATATAAAAGGCAGTAAGCAATTTGCCAGGGGAGTATTTATAGGAACAGTGATCTCATTGCTTTCCTGGGGTATCCTCACTGATTTCGAATATTTCAGAGTCGTACCTAATATCTTTTTAACTCTTGTCTCCGGAAGAGACAACATAATGATCAGTGAAAACATTTTGTCAATCGGTAAGCTGGCCACCCCTGTTATTTTCCTGTCCGTTGCATGTTTTGTCTTCACAGCAAAAGTCAGGAAGAAAACAGACCTCGTTTTTATGCTCATTATTTTTACTCTTCCTCTAGCCATTCAGGTGAGATATTTTCTTGATGTTTCGCTTCCATTGATCTTCATTTACATAGTCAACAACAACCTTGAAGTTATAGAGAACTTTTCAGATCGTGTAAAACCCGCCATCGAGGCGTTCGGCATCATCTCCATGGTGCTCATTGTGCCTCCACTGCTCGATCGCTCCATCGAAGGGGAAAAAGCGTATACGCTCAATGATCTCGACCTTTCTGTCGGCTCTGTGGTATTTGCAGAAGGACTGCCTGCCAACTTCCAAGTGATTTTCTACAACCGTGAACCAATAAGGGTAATTCCCTCAGCGGAAATTGGATGGAATGACGCTGTGACTAAAAAGCTGTTGAAAGATCTGTCTGACAAACCTGTACTCGACGATACAATCTGCCCTTATCTCCAGGCCTACGGGGTCAATTATGTCGTGTCTGAGAAGGATTCCATATCCCGATGTCTCCAGCACGAGAAAGTGCTCTTTTCCAGGGCCAGCAGGAAAATCTCGCTTTGGAGGTTCAGATAATTATTTGTCAGCATCTCTGTTTGTCAAAAACGGGCGGGTAATATTAGTTATGAATCTTGGTGCATTTTACGGAGGATGAATGCAGGGCAGCGAAAATAGATGCGATTCAACCATTGACGGAAGAGACCCTAAGCTTATGACGCCGCGTGAGGCGGCAAAGTTCTTGAGAGTATCTACAAGAACGATATGGAACTGGAAGGGGAAAGGCCTCATCCCTTTCCATGAATATGGCGGTCCTCTGAACAAGACGGTGCGGTTCCACCAGGACGAACTCCTTGCCTGGGGAAAAAACAAGCCAACAGGGGATACATCTGATAACCCGGGAGACAAACATAATGCAGATTAAGAAGTTCATGGAAAGCTGGTCCAACAGGGAAATGGAAAATCGTCTGCTTAAATTTCTCATTGTTGTTCTCGTGGCAGGACTTCTGATTGAGGGTGGTCTTATGATCTATCTCCACATATCTCAACGCACGGTTATAGTTCCTGCTTTTGTCGACAGAAAGTTTTATGTTGAAGGCGACAAGGCCTCCCCCGAGTACGTTGAACTCATGTCCCGTTATGCGATAGAGCTTGTCGGCAATTTTACCCCCGACACTGTCGACGAAAGAACTGCTGAATTTATACGCTTTATCAATCCTGAGCACTACAGTGCCATGTCTACTCAAATGAAGGCGTTTGCCGGTGAAATGAAAACCTACAGCATATCCCAGTTCTTTGTTCCTCAAAAGATAGTCATGAAAGGGAACAACGTAACCATAAATGGTTTTGTCCGTCAGTATGCCCAGGACAAGCAGATATTTTCCGGCTCAGTCGAATACAGAATGGAATTCCAAATTAATCAGGGGAGGTTTGAGATTGTCAAGTATGAGAAATTTGAACCGAAAGCTTAGTATTGTCATCTTCCTGTCACTTCTGGCTTCAACCCTTTGCTGGGCTGAAAACGATACAGGGCTTGTTCCTCCGGTGCCTGTTCCCAAAAGAGCTGAAGTTCCAAAGATTACTATAAGTCAGCCCGGAGATGCAGTTGCAGTCCCTTCCGTGTTCGATGAGAATAAACAGGCTGCAGAGAATGCCAATCCTGATGAGTCGTCTGCGACCAATCGGCCTCCTGAAGCCTCTGAGCCCAAAGATCCAGCTCCAGTCTTTCCTCAAAAGCAAAAAGAACCGGAACAGTCTCATTTTGTCTCTCCGGATAATTCGAACTCATATTCTTTTCTGGGTAATGAGCCTGACAAGCATGGTCCGCCAACAGAACAAACAACTGCAGATAAGAAGATTAATTATGTTGGCAGAAGCGGGAATTCTGCCGAAACACTTATCGAACGGCTCAGGTCGTTCAAAAATACTCCGCAGATAGTCGAGGATGAAGACTATCAGGCTGTTGAAGTATCCCTGAAAGATGTTACGCGCATAGTCTGCTTTACGAACATCACCCGTACTGTCTATTCAAAGGAAAAGGGAATAGAAATAAAAACCGTTGATAAAAATGCTTTTATAAAAAACCTCCCGAAAGAGATTGTTGAACCTTCGTCAGGGCGGATAGCCATTGAATATGACTCACGACCAAAAGAGGTCTATATTGTATGCGGAGATAAAACATTCTCTCTTTTGCTCATACCCAAAGACATCCCTGCGAACACCATCTATCTGAAATCCTCATATGTCGACAAGGAGATGGCATTTTCTTTTGAAAAGTCCGGTGACTATGAAAACATGATACTGAAGCTTATCAGGTCCGCCTATCTCGAAGATATTCCTGAAGGATACGATGTCGAGGACATCGGCAAGGTAGTCAGGGAATACCAGGAAATACGCCTGGTGCATAAACGCAACTATACGGGCATCATGTTTCAGGTTCAGGAATATGTTCTCATTGCCAGGAAAGAGCTGAACATTAACGAAATCACGTTACTTGAGGCTGTATCACCCAAAAATCCGCTTGCGGTTTCAATTGTATCTCCTGTTATGAGACCAAATGAGCAAAGCAGGTTTTTCATAGTGAGGCTATTGAAAGATGAGTGAGATAATTCAGGAAGAAAAGAAGAGGAAGAAAGTTGTCATCATTGCAATCATCGCCGTTTTACTGATAGCCATGATCGTTGTCGCATATATCTACAACTCCCAGCAAAAATATGTTCCACCCCCTCCCACGCCTAAAGTTGATCTTACCGGAACAAAGGACGTGGCGAAGGAAAGCTGGATATCCCAGAGTGCAACCCAGATGCAGGCACAAAAGCAGGAAATAGATGACCTTAAGAGAACACTGGCTTCCATGCAGGAAAAAGAAAAGGGAAAAGCTTCCGGACAGCTTCCTCCCGGATTTCCACCTCCTCCCGCTGCTGAAACTCAAAAGCAGGAAATACCATCCCAGCGAACTCCTCCTGTCCCTGCTGTCCGTCAGGGGAGCCCTTATCCGCCTCCGCCCCCACCGTCTCCTTCATCTCAGGGGGGAGCACAGCAGGTAAGGCCGGGAGCTCAGTCGGAGAAAGTGTTCACAAATCTCATAGTGATAGAGGAGGGGAAGCCAGGCTCTTCATCGGCTACTCCCCAAAAGGACAGGCAGGATAACCAGAAGAAAGCTGAGACAAAAGAGTCGCCCAAAAATGATTCTTATATACCGGCGGGCTCGTTTGTCAAAGTTGTTCTTTTAAACGGAATTGATGCACCTACCGGCTCGAAAGGAAAGGGGAATCCGTATCCTGTGCTCATGAGGGTTCTGGATTTGGCGCAGCTACCCAACTTATGGAGAGGAGATTTCAAGGAATGTTTTCTGGTAGGCGAGGCTGTCGGGGAGCTCAGCAGCGAAAGGGTTCATATCCGTACAAATACGCTCAGCTGCATAAACAGGAAAGGTGAAGCGCTGGAAGGAAGCATCTCGGGATATGCCGTAGGTGAAGACGGAAAAATCGGCTTGAGCGGACGCGTCATAACCAAGCAGGGCGCACTGCTCGCCCGCTCTCTAGTTACCGGATTTCTTCAGGGTGTTTCACAGGCTTTCTCACAGAGCGCAAATGTCCTGAATATCACGCCTACGGGTAACATTTCAACCATTGATCCGAGCAAAACCGCTCAGACCGGCATAGGGATGGGGATATCAAAAGCCACAGAGGACCTTGCCAAATTCTATATCGACCTTGCGAAGGAGCTTTTCCCTGTCATAGAAGCGAACGCCGGAAGGCACGTGGAGGTGGTCTTTGTCAACAAGGCCACCCTGTCAAAACTGGTGAAATAGGCTATGGACATGAAAAAAATATACATTTTAGCTGTTGCATTCTTCCTTTCGGTTATGTTCCTTTCCGGGTGCGCTTCTCTGATACTGCCCTACGAAGAAGAGCCTCTCTGCAGGCTGGGAGTAGAAGGAGGATACTGCGGAAGCTTAAGCGATGTGTATGATGCAGTCAGTTATGAGATGTACCCGAAAAAGAGAGAGGGAAACAGAAACACAAAAGGAGAATACCTGAAATGAAAAGACTGATTTTAGTGTCTTGTTTGTTTGCGGTCATACTCATGCCTCGTGTCAGCGATGCTGTGGACTTTGTGTCCGAGACCAAGAACTGGGAATATACACTTTCCTTTGGTTACAAAATGCATACCCAAGAGGATGTGGACGGCGCCTTTGCTGCCGGATTCCGGGCCCAGCGGAGAGTCGCCTATCCCCTGCTCGCCGGCATTGGCACTGAGGTCTCCTATTTTCAAAATATAATCCACTGTGAGATCGATCTCCCCGTCACTTACAGAATCGGCCTTGGTTCTCTTAAGGCAGACGTCATGGTTATTCCCGGAGCAGCTTATGCATACAATTTTGAAAACAGGAACGACAAGCTTATGGGGACTCTTTCACCAGGCTTGGAGATAAAAAAATTCATACAGAAAGGCAAAAGCATAGGGCTCGGCGTTTTTTATACCCTGTGTACCTACAAAGAACTGAATAACTTCAGAGTTTCCTTGGTATTTGGATTTTAGGAGGGAAAAGTGAAAAAAAGATCTCTATTGCCAGTCATCTTAGCCATGATTATCTTTCTTGCCGCAGGTTGCGGAGGCGAAAGTTCCACTTCCGACGGACATCATGCGGAAATGAGTGTCACTATTTCCGATAAAACGATAACCGGAACCACAGCCGACGTGCCGATCAGTGCAGACATGAAGCTCTCCTGCGAAACAGATGATTTGTTCAGCTCCACATGTAAAGCGAATAAGGCGATTATCAATATGGGCAGCTATAAAAATGAAGTCCCGCTGAACATTAAACTCAGCGGCAATGATTCGAAAGTGATGGCTCTTCCCGTATTTTCAGAATCGGATCTTCTCATGCCGCCATTTCTTTATCTCTTTGATGAAAATCCTTCAAATGCCGTAACCAGATGGTCTTCGTATAATGAAGTTATCGGGGAAACAAAGACCGAGCTGATAGGGAAAACAACCGAGACCTGTATAACAAGAGAAATTCCTCCTTCAAATCCCTGTCCGCCTGATCTGCCTGAGGAAGAAACGCCGTCAGGAGAAAATGAGAACCCTGAAGGTGTCGTAACTCAGGGTGCCGAAGAATGCAGTGATATGCCACAGACAGTAACTGAATGCACTCCCGACAGGACCTATGAACTGGCCCTTCCTCCGTATACCCCGGGGACCCTGAAGATTATCGAAAGGACGAATTATATCGGGGAAACCGCACTTGGATATCTGACCGGCAACGGGAACGGGTATGTGGCAAATGGTGTTGCTCATATAACGTTTGATTACGATTCACCCAAAGACAGCGATATAGCTGCCGTCTTCATCTCTCCCCTAAAACCGCTGGACCACATGCCGTACGGCAATGACGTGAAATTGACATATGGATCGCTTGTTCTCAATCAAAGCGGAGATTTGCTCGCTGATTCCAGAGGCGAAGCATACGCCACTATTAGCGGCAATGCCATCAGTTTTATCAAAGCGGTGGGTAACAATGGTGCACCGATGATAATTTCTTATTCCGGGGAACCATACATGACCATGGGCGGAGAATTTACCGGCTACGGAGATGGGGTCAATACACTTTATGCCGTCAAAACAAAATATGCTCCGCTGAAGCCTGATACATTCAGGGTATTTACCCCGGAACAGCCGGGCGAGATACTTTCTGCCAACCCTGCAACCGGAGAGATTCTGGTGGAGTTTGAGCGCGCGCCACGTGCTGACGAACGCATTATGGTCAGCTATGTTCTTGCCCGGGCTGCCGCTGTAATCGGCGTCACGATCGTAACGGATAGTGGCAATTCTTATTTCGACATACCCATAGAAATTACAAAATAGGGAGTCAGTACCATGAAAAAAATAAGCGCATCATTAGTATTTGTTTTGCTTTTAACTTACTTTGCCCATGCATTTGAAGACTATCGCTGGGAGGGATCTTCATCCATAGTCCATACTTCAGGTCCTTCATTCTCTAACTCTAAAGAACCTTCCGTTACTGCCTCGGAGTTAGGCTCTCAACGCGATTGCCCCGAGAAATCTTTGTATGAAATCGAGAAGGAAAGGAAAACGATTGATGTCCTGAAGGAGACGCCCACACCTTTAAGGACTCCCGATACTATCGTGAGGGTTCTTATGCTGCCTTATACAGACAGCAATAATGTATTGCACAGTTTCTACTACACTTTTTTGAAAGTGGAAGACGGTGACTGGGTTCTCGGCGATTATCTGAACAATGCGACGAATAAGCCCAAAAAGATGATCCTTCACCATATAGATTCACCTGTAACAGGTGAATCTATGCATTCCGGCAGAAAGGACGACGCTGTGAGGGAGCAGCCGTCCCGGCCACCAATCACAACCTCACAGCCGCGGATTGAATCTGATGATAAACCGGAGGGCCAATAAGTGTCTGTCTTATCACGATTGATGTCCCGAATAAAACCGGAAGAAGGTTTCGTCAGGGATGAATTCTACCAGTTATATATCCGGAAGCCGCTGTCTGATTTTTTGCTTCCGGCAGTCTATGATGAGCATGTCCCCGCTTACCTGTGCAGGGACAATACAGTCGGACTTATGTTTGAATGTTTCCCGAAACCACTGGCCGGAGAAGATACAGTCAGGATCCTGCAGAATCTCTATTCCTCCATATATCTGCCTCATGGCACGGTTATCCAGGTTACGCTCTGGGGAAGCGATTACCTTGAACCTTTTATGGAAAGATTCGCCTTTATGCGCAGCAACGGCGCCTCACGTGCCGACGATAGCGGATTGGTCGGTGCAGTGTCCGATTTCATCCTCTCTCAAAAAAGAAGAGGATATTTTGACGAGCTTCCCATTCCGGTCAGAAACTTCAGGCTTTTCATCTCATTCAAGCTGCCCGTGGAAGCAGGTGATTACATGGCTAAAGTCAAAGACATTGAGGTTATCTACAGAAATGTCAAAACTGTTCTCGAATCGTCCTATTTGTTTCCGGAGTCCGTTCCCCCGGAACACTATATCACCATTGCGTCCCTGATGCTGAACCCCAACCACGACAGGAGCATCGTTCCCGACTATGACAGGGATCAGTACATTTACAGGCAGATCGTACAGGCCAATACCGAAACCAAAGTCGGCTTTGACTGTCTCGGCTATGACGGAGTGGTCGGCAAGGCCCTGACCATCAAGCAGTACCCTGATGAAGTGTCAATCACCGACGCGCTTACCTTTATCGGAGATATGACAAAAAACGAGGTCCAGATAACCTGTCCTTTCATCTGCACTCTCAATATCTTCCGGTACGGGGACAAGCTCAAGACTGCCCAGGAGCAGAAGGCCGAATTCCTGTACAAGCAGAAACTTGCCTCTTCCATGAGTGTAAGACTGGGGAAAAAACAGGATGAGGCACAGTGGATTATCGAAAAGCTGGTTGACGGCAACAAGCTGCTCAAGGGCTATGTTACATGGTGGCTTTATCACGATAATCAAGAAATTATTAACAAGAACAGTCAGACGCTGAAAAACCTTCTTGATATAAAGGGGTACAAGCTTCAGGAAGAGATAAAGTCGATGAACCTCGCTCTTTTCCTCTATGGATCTCTTCCTATGGGCGGTTCCTTTGAAACCGATTCTGCGCTTCTGAAACGTTCCAAAACCATGTTTGATTTCAACGCTGCGCATCTCTCTCCTATCCAGTCTGACTGGAAAGGCACAGGCACACCGGTTGTCTATTTTCTATCCCGCCGGGGGCAGCTGATGTTCCTGAACTTCTTCGAC
>Ga0209164_1000539_pt1 | contig 84690 bp, 73 predicted proteins | sample MTBNYHSulfiMetaG_FD_187458 | JGI IMG/M metagenome (GOLD analysis project Ga0209164, IMG submission 187458) | Enrichment culture microbial communities from rom New York Harbor, USA that are MTBE-degrading - MTBE-NYH (New York Harbor Sulfidogenic)... | ecosystem: Environmental > Aquatic > Marine >... | reverse complement strand
CTTCCTCTGGAATGGCATATCTGGCTCCTTTCGTTTTTGCCAATTATGCCATAAACCAAAGCGGTATTGCAACAATATTTTATGAACGAACTACTAGTGTCCATTCATAAACTCCCCTCCCTTGGTGGGAGGGGCTGGGGGAGAGGGTATTCTGAAGAATGCTAGATGAATATTTTCAAAGGCTTATCACCCCCACCCCCACATCGAGTACGGGGCAGGCTCTAACCCTCCCCCGTCAAGTGGGAAGGAATTTAAGACATTTCCGGATGGACACCAGCCGGTGTCCATCCATAAATAGAAATTGGACACCGGCGCAGTTTCCAGATCAGAAACGACCCTTTTTCCGCTGAGCGTCGCTCTCCGCGTTTTTTCGCGTGCCTGCCCCTCCCCGTTGCAGGCCTGGGCAGGCGAGCGGTTTTCGCTATCCCCGACAAGGACACTGGACCGGTATCGCTTACCCTCGGTGTCGTTCCCGGGCATGTCGCCTCATGGTGTGGGGCTGTAAATCCAGTTGTAGTTGATAGGTGGGGCTTGCAGGGCCGTGTCCTTGGGATGAAGCAGTTCGTCCCTCACCCTGAGCCAGCTGTAGGCCGGGTTAAGCTTTCGAAGTTTCCCGTCCTCGGGCGGCTTGGAGTGCGAGGTGTAAGAGTAAGATGCCTCTGAAATGCCTATATGGTAGCCGTCGGCCTCGAAAAGGTAATTGGCCTTGAACATGTCCGGTTCCATGCCTTCACGCTTCGCGAGAGCGGCGATTTGCTCTTCGTTTAACTGGATTAAAAAGAATTTCGATGCACCTCGCTCGGAGTATTTGTACATAGACCGAGATTCGGAGCTGGAAACGAATACAGTTGAAATGTGGTCGAGCTTCCTTAAAAGCTGGGCCGCAATAAGTCCAGCCGTTCGTCTACCTCCAACACTGTGATGGCAGGCATAATATTCAAAAAGCTTGTTTTGAAGGAGGCGAGCGTAAGTATCCCCGTTTTCGTATAGATTGTTCTGAATGTATCTCAGGTACTTTCCGAGGTCTTCGGCTGCATCGGCAATCGGCCAATCGATTTTAACGTGAAAATGAGTTAGAGAATACCGATTCTTTTTTTTAAGAGTGGGATCCTGTTGTATAAGTAAGGCGTAGTCGATTCCGGAAAGTCCCGCCAGGAAATCGAGAAAGATCGGATTTTCGAAATAACGCAGGTTCTGGTGAAATCGTTTATATAAGTCAAGATTGGGAAGATACTCCAGATTTTTCTTGATGACGGCGTTTTCAGGAAAGAAACGGATATGATTTTTTAGCTCAGAACTGACAGTCCCCTCCGAGAAAATTACGATAAATGTCTTGAAGAGCTCGGACTCCTTTTCCATTTTCTTGGATTTGGGCCTGAGTTCGCTCTTCTCGAGAAAGCTATATTCAGCGCCGGCTTTCTGATATTCGTAAAAGGAGTCCACAAGGGAAATCTTCATTAATCGACGTTCCAGGGCGTCTCTTAAAACCTCATACAGGGAACGTCTCAGCCTTTCGTAGTAATTTAGCTTTTCTCTGAATTTCCACATATTCGAATGAATGGAAAACTTGAAGAGGTTTGCGGCCTTCTTAGAGGTCAAGAATGGCGCGATCTTCTGAATCTTGACTACCCATATTTATTGGAGATCATAATGGAATGGAGTGTAAGTGTCAATCAGAAATGAAAATTCTGCGGTTATGTACCATTTGAAGAAAGCCATGGGGTATGGAATGACCTGTGAAGGTTCGGGGTATCTTCTCAATATTTAGGGCTGGACATGGTTGCTGTTAAAAGGTCTGGATTCCGGCTTTCGCCGGAATGACGTGAACTTAGCTTATCCTGTCATTCCGGCGAAAGCCGGAATCCACGTGTGCTCCCCCTATTTATTGAGCTTATACGGTTCGGGTTCATTTTCATAGTCGTTGAGCTGTTCAAAGGTTCAGGGTTCAAGGTTGAAGAGGGAGATTTACCTCAAATCCGGGTCGATGAATCACGAGTTTTGAAGAGGGAACCAAGGAGAATAAAACCACTCGGGGATATTGAGGCATGGAAGCCAGCCCGAGCCATGTCCTGGGAGGGTCATGGCCTGATGCACGAACAAGATAGGCGGAACAAAACCAATGGTGAACACTGACTCTCTGAACGGTCACTAATTTTCTTGACAAAGTGACTATATATTATATACTCACAACTTTATCTGCGTTCGCCATAACCTTTCGGTAGCTTACGGGAGGTAAGCGATCACGGGGTAGTCGCATGCCAAGCTCTACTGGTAATGAAAGCTTTTCTAGAGAGACCGCCGAAGATCCTGCCACCGCTTGGCTTGGCTCGGAAGCCTCGGAATGGAAGAAAAGCCCACATTCCGTTGGAATTGGGTACTATCAAAGCAGAGCGGAGACCCCGCAAAAAGGCGGCTGGAGAGAAGATCGGCCTTCACTAACGACTTTGGCCCGATAAAATGGCGAAGTGAATCGGTCCCCGGCCGGGAGGGCGACGGAGATTCACCTCGGGCAGTATGGCGCACCATTGTTCAGAATGAGAGGAATCCGAACGGGTAAAAAGAATTCTTCTTTGGTTCAAAGGTTTTTGCACGGATGATCATCGACCTCAAGACCATTACCCACGAACCCCGCCATTTCCAATTCACCCTCACTCCGGACTGGTGGAAGCGGGAAAGTGAGGAGGATCAGATTCTCGGATTTGACGTCCCCCTGGACGTTCGTATGACTGTGTACAAAGCGGGCGAAAAGTTTGTCCTCGAAGGAAGTCTCACCGGGAGATTCCGGATGCGATGCGATAGATGCCTTGATGCATATCTCAGGGATTTCAGCTCCGATTTCAGAACATTTCTTTCTCTTCCGCCTTCTGAAACAGAAGATGAGGTGGAACTTCTGGCGGAAGACTTGCTGGTCGATTTCGTTGTGGGGGATGAAGTGGATCTCGGTGAAATCGTCAAGGAACAAATCATCCTGGCTTTGCCCATGAAATCCCTTTGTCGCGAGGATTGTCCTGGATTATGCCCTATCTGCGGGGCAAACCTGAACATAAAGCCGTGCGGATGCAAACGAAATACTGGACATCCGGCATTTTCCAAATTAAAAAATTTAAGAATTAAAGGAGAACGGATCTAGGTTATGGCGGTACCCAAGAAGAAAACCTCAAAGTCCAAAAGAGATAAGCGGCGTTCTCACCATCGTTTCAAGATCCCTAACGTCGTGACTTGCGCCCAATGTCAGGAGTCTGTATTACCCCATCGCGTGTGCCCCGAATGCGGGACCTACCGGGGCAGGAGCATCATTAAGACCGAAGAGACTTAACATGAATGTAGCCGTGGACGCCATGGGAGGGGATCACGCTCCGGGAGTGGTGGTGCAGGGCGCAGTGGAAGCCTTTTCCGAACTGGGAATCGATATTACTCTTGTGGGGCCTCAAGACATCTTGAAGAATGAGATTCACGCCTATCCAGCAGCCAAGAACCTACGCATACGGCATTGCGAAGAGGCTGTAGGGATGGGGGAAGAGCCTCTGAAGGCCCTTCGTCTGAAAAAGGATTCTTCCATACGGGTTGCCTTCGATCTTGTTAAGAGGGGACAGGTGGACGCGGTGGTCAGTGCCGGGAATTCGGGTGCGACTCTGGCGGCCGGCGTTTTGAGCCTGGGAAGATTGGAGGGTGTGGAAAGGCCGGCCATCGCAGGTCTTTTGCCAGGCAAGAAAGGCCCGGTGGTTTTGATTGACGTAGGGGCCAATGTGGACAGCAGGCCGGCGCATCTCTTTCAGTTCGGCGTGATGGCCCACGCTTTTGCCAGCTCATGCCTTCAAGTAGAGAACCCAAGAATTGGACTGCTCAGTATTGGTGAGGAGAACAGTAAAGGCAACGAACAGGTACGCCAGGTTCGAGAAATGTTCCTACGGAGTCCCCTGAATTTTGTAGGAAATGTGGAAGGGGGTGACCTCCTTGGAGGAAAAGTGGATATTGTTGTGTGTGACGGCTTCGTGGGCAACGTCGCTCTGAAGCTGGGCGAATCGTTGGCAGCAACCCTGATCGGCATGCTCACAGAGGAACTGAAAAGTTCGTTTTTGGGTCGTGGGGCGCTCTTGATTGGTGAACAATGCTTTCGGCGATTCAGGAAAAAGATTCACTCCGAGGAATACGGGGGAGCTCCCCTCCTGGGAATCAAGGGGGTAGGGATCGTCTGTCATGGAGGATCATCCGCCAGGGCGATCAGGAATGCCATTGAATTGGCTGCAAAATACGTAACAAACCGTGTGCTGGAAAAAATGACCTACCAATTGAGTTTTCTCCGAACGGAGTTGGGCTTCAGATAAGGCGTGTATGAAGGACGAGGGGCCTTCATGCCGGTCATGGGCGTCGTGGATCGTCCGGTTTCAAAATCCCCTTTACAAAAGCGGCTTTTCGTGGAATGAAACGGAGGTCGTTCCCCAAGGCTTTTCTCAGGGGGGATTCCGGCGGCCAATCGAGATCCGTCGAACAGCCTGGATGGCGAGGAGGCGGTTTCATAAACGGAGAAAAAAATGGTTCATCCCACTTCAAGGGTTGTTTTAATTACAGGAGGATCGAGGGGCATAGGACGCGCCGTCGCTTACAGGTTTGCCGAAGAGAGGTCGAAGATTATTATCGTGCACTACGACCCGGACGAGAGTGCTGCCAACGAGACTGTGGGGGAACTGGTATCGAGGCGGGTAGAGGCGGAAAGCCACAAGGTGGACGTGTCCTCCTTCCGGGACGTGGATGTTTTTTTCAAGGAAATCGTTTCGAAACACGGGGGGGTCGACGTTTTGGTGAACAACGCGGGAATAACCAGAGATACACTCCTCATGCGGATGAGCGAGGAAGATTGGGATTCAGTGTTGAAGGTCAACCTGAAGAGTGTCTTTAACTGCACCAGGGCGGTGGTTCGTTCCATGGTAAAGCAGAAAGAAGGCCGCATTGTCAATATCTCCTCCTTGTCCGGGCAGATTGGCAACGCCGGACAGGCCAACTATGCTGCATCCAAAGCCGGTATTATGGGGTTTACCAAGACCATTGCCAAAGAAGTGGCCCCACGGGGAATCACCGTGAACGCAGTTGCCCCCGGCTTCATCGAGACGGAAATGACGGCTGTGCTTTCCGACAAGGTGAGGGAGGGCATGTTGCAGCAGATACCCCTCGGAAGGGCCGGCAGACCGGAGGATGTGGCTGAAGCGGTTTACTGGCTTTGCTCTGATGCTGCAAGTTATGTCACGGGTCAGGTTATTCATGTGAATGGCGGGATGTATATGTGAGGATTGTCGAAACCCTATTCGACAAGCCCGAGAAATTCAATGAGGAGGTAAGATTAGATGGCATCTGTCGACGAAAAAGTGATCAAAATTATCTGTGAGCAGTTGGATGTCGCTGAGGAGGACGTTGTTCTCGAATCTTCGTTTGTGGATGACTTAGGTGCCGATTCACTGGATCAGGTGGAACTGATCATGGCCATGGAAGAAGAGTTCGACGTATCCATTCCGGATGAAGATGCGGAGAAAATTTCGACCGTAAAAGATGCAATAGATTATATCAAGAAAGCCATTGCCAGTTAATCCGATTGGGCTGTTTGAGGTCAAGCCACGATGGTCGGGTCCTGTGTTGGTTCAGGATAGGCGGCAGGGGGAACCGTCGTGGATCAGATGCAAAGGGCCGGACGGATTCGCTTCGATAAAATCGATATAGGACAAGGAGTCTCAAAATGTCCAGAAGGGTTGTGGTAACGGGCCTGGGAATGGTCACTCCCCTCGGAACGGGTGTGGAGGAAAACTGGGAAGCCGTTTGCTCTGGAAGCTCGGGGATCGGACCGATCACCAAATTTGACGCATCCGATTTTCCATCAAGGATCGCGGGGGAGGTGAAGGGGTTCAGATCCGAGGACTTCATGGATAAGCAGCAAATGCGGCGTTTTGATGTTTTCATTCACTATGCCGTGGCTTCTGCCAGGATGGCTTTGGAAGATTCGGGCCTGAAGATTACCCCAAAAAACGCATACCGCGTAGGCTGCCTGACCGGTTCAGGCCTGGGGGGTCTCGCTATGTTGGAGCACTATCACCAGGTTCTGCTGGAAAAAGGTCCCCGAAAGATCAGCCCCTTTTTCATCCCCGGCATCATCGCCAACATGGCACCGGGGCAGATTGCCATTGAGTTTGGCGCCAAGGGACCCAATCTGTCTATAGAGACGGCTTGTGCAGCCAGCTGTCACGCGGTTGGAGAGGCCTTCCGGTTTATCAGAGAGGGGATTGCGGACGCAATGATCGCAGGGGGATCAGAGGCTGTGGTGACCCCCCTGGCCCTGGGCGGCTTTTGTTCCATGCGCGCTCTTTCCACCCGAAACGATGAACCGGAGAAAGCTTCGCGTCCCTTCGAGTTGAATCGCGACGGATTTGTGATGGGTGAAGGGGCGGGCATACTCATTCTTGAGGAAATGGAGAGTGCATTAGAGCGAGGAGCCAGGATTTATGCGGAAGTTGTCGGATACGGGGCAACCGGAGATGCCTACCACGTTTCCGCGCCGGAGCCTGATGGTGAAGGGGCGATCAGCTGTATGAAAATGGCGATTGATTATGCCGGATTGAAGCCGGAGGACATAGACTATATCAATGCTCACGGAACGTCCACCAAGCTCAATGATACCTCCGAGAACAAGGCCGTTAAGGCCGTTTTTGGGGAACACGCATACAAACTCGCCATAAGCTCCACAAAGTCCATGACAGGCCATCTTCTTGGAGGAGCTGGAGGGGTTGAGGCCATCTACACGGCGTTGACCATCAAACACGGGATCATTCCACCTACCATCAACTATGAAACTCCGGATCCGGAGTGCGACCTGGACTATGTGCCCAATGTGGTGAGGAAAGCGGAGGTGAAGACCGCTATGTCGAATTCTTTTGGTTTTGGGGGCACCAATGCCTGTTTAATCTGCACTCGCTTCGAACCATGAGGGAAGCCGGACAAGGGCTTTCTCCGATCCCTTCCTGAAAACAACGCAGCCAGGATTTCCCGGTGCATCGGGGGTGAAAATTTAATCGAAGAGAATAGAACGTGTGGGGGAAACGGGGGAAGGTTCATGGACATTGCCATGGGCTCTGATCACGCAGGGCTCGAGTTGAAGAACACATGCAAAGACCATTTGGAAAGGCTACCCGGTCACAGGGTAAAGGATTTCGGTGTCTTCACGGAGGAATCTTGTGACTATCCCATAGTGGGCCAAGAATTATCGCGCGCGGTCGCCAGGGGGGATTACGAGCGTGGCATCCTGATCTGCGGGACAGGTCTGGGTATGGCCATCGTGGCTAATCGTTACAGGGGGGTGCGGGCGGCCCTCTGCCACAACCTTTATACGGCCAGAATGAGCCGCCTGCACAACGATGCAAATATTCTGGTCATGGGAGGGAGGGTCATCGGAAAAGGCCTTGCGCTGGAAATGCTGGATCTTTTTTTGGACACACCTTTCGAGGGAGGAAGGCACCAGCGGAGACTGGATCAGATCGACCAAAGGCTGGACTTCGATGGAAAAGAACCTGCAGGAACTGGATCCTGAAATTTACAGAGCAATACGTGCCGAGATCGATCGAGAGAAAAACAGTCTCGTCATGATCGCCTCAGAAAATTACGCAAGCCGTGCCGTCATCGAGGCGCAAGCAAATGTGATGACGAATAAATATGCGGAGGGATATCCGGGTGCCAGGTATTACGGGGGTTGCGATTTCGTAGACCAGGTGGAAAGGCTGGCCATAGAGCGGGCCAGAAGGGTATTCAATGCACAATATGCCAACGTCCAGCCCCACTCGGGATCTCAGGCCAACATGGCCGTTTACCTCTCCTCCCTCAATCCCGGTGACGTGATCATGGGAATGGCCCTGTCCCACGGCGGCCATTTGACCCATGGCAGTGAAGCGAGCTTTTCAGGGATGATTTTCAAATCCCTCTTCTACGGCCTGCATCCCGCGACTCAAGAGATCGACTATGATCAGGTAAGGGATCTCGCCAGAAAGAACAAGCCAAAGATCATCATCGCCGGCGCCAGCGCTTACCCCCGTTTTATTGATTTCCGAAAGTTCAGGGAAATCGCGGACGAAACCGGCGCCTATCTCATGGTGGATATGGCCCACATTGCCGGGCTCGTTGCTGCCGGTCTTCATCCCTCACCCATCGGAGAAGCTGATTTCATCACCTCGACCACCCATAAGACCCTCAGGGGCCCCAGGGGTGGGCTGATTCTCGCCAAGGAGGAATATGGACCAAGGCTGGATAAGGCCATTTTTCCCGGCGTACAGGGTGGCCCCCTTATGCATATCATCGCTGCCAAAGCGGTTGCCTTTGGAGAAGCTTTGCTTCCCGATTTTGGTGAGTATCAGAAGCAAGTCGTCATGAATGCGAAAGCGCTCAGCGAGGTGCTGATCCACTTAAACTTTGATCTGGTCTCGGGAGGGACCGACAATCACTTGATCTTGATGGACTTGACCCGTTCCGGAATCACGGGAAGCGATGCGGAAAGGGCGCTTGGCAAGGCGGGGATCGTCGCGAACAAAAACAGCGTTCCTTTTGACAAGAGGGGTCCGAAAGTGACCAGTGGACTGCGACTGGGCACGCCGGCGCTGACCACGAGGGGAATGAAAGAAGAGGAAATGAGGGTGATCGCCGGTTTGATCGGGAAGGTCCTGGAAGATCCCGATTCCCGGAAAATACAGAAACAGGTCCTCGAAACGGTTAAGGAGTTGTGCGCCCGTTTCCCCATATATCCCCACCTGGATGGGGGTTGCTAGGTGTCAAGACCCTCCTGGTCTGAATATTTCATGAGGATAACCAGGTTGGTGGCCACGAGGTCCACCTGCTTGCGCCGTGAGGTGGGTGCTATCCTGGTCAAAGACAAAAGAATCCTGGCTACCGGATACAATGGTGCCCCATCGGGTATAAAACATTGCGAGGAAGTCGGCTGTCTTAGAAGAGATGGTTCTGTGCCTTCCGGCATGCGGCAGGAACTCTGCCGGGGCCTGCATGCGGAGCAGAACGCCATCATACAGGCAGCCTATCACGGTATCTCTATTTTCGGAGCGACGCTTTTCTGCACGAACAAGCCCTGCGCCATCTGCAGCAAAATGATCATCAACGCGGGAATCAAGAAGATCGTCTACGGAGAGGGATATGATGATCTTCTGGCGGATCAACTGTTAAAGGAAGCGGAAATTGAGCTGGAGAAATTCGTCCCATGAAATGCCCGTACTGTGCGAAGATCAACAACAAGGTCGTCGATTCACGGCTGAGTAAAGACGGCCGGATGATAAGGAGACGGCGGGAGTGCCTGGAATGCCATCGAAGATTCACCACCTATGAGAAGCTGGAAGAAGTGCTTCCGATGGTCATCAAGAAAGACGGCAGGCGGGAGCCTTTCAATCGTGAGAAGATCGTTGACGGAATCCGCAAGGCTTGCCAGAAGCGCCCGGTCAGTATGACCAAGATCGAAGAATTTGTGGATTCCCTGGAACTGTACTTTCAAGAATTGGGCAGGAAAGAGGTGGAAAGCTCGCAGATAGGAGAGAGGGTGATCAACAAGCTGAAGGAGTGGGACGAAGTCGCCTACGTTCGGTTCGCTTCCGTCTACAGGCAGTTCAAAGACATCCAGGAATTCATGACCGAACTGGAGGAAATCCTCAAGTCCAGACGGGAGAAAGAGACACCGCAAGGTTAGGTTGGGCCGGTTAGCCAGTTTAGCCGGTTTGCCAGTTGGCCGGTTTGGCCAGTTGGTCGGTTTTGTCGGTGAACGGTGAACGGCGCCCTGGTGCTGGTTGCGGGAGGCGTTGGTTTCGCCACCTGAGCCAAAAGGTGTTCCCGCCTTGCGCCCTCGCGCCTTACGCTCTCACGGTTAAAGGGTGTTACGATTTGACCATTCAACCATTTAACCAATTAACGAATGAAGCCCGCTGATCGACTCGGTAACCTGGATGTAATCTTCATGAGGGAGGCGTTGCGCCAGGCTCGTAAAGGGCTGGGACGGACCTCCCCCAATCCCTCCGTGGGAGCGGTGATCGTCATGGAGGGCAAGATCGTTGCCCAAGGATACCATCGGAAAGCCGGTATGCCTCATGCGGAAGTTGAGGCGCTGAACCGGCTTGGTGGATACGCCAGAGGCGGGACGCTCTATGTCACCTTGGAGCCCTGCAACCATCAGGGGAGAACCCCGCCCTGCACAGAGGCCATCCTGCGCAGTGGCCTCAAGAGGGTTGTGGTGGGAATGAACGATCCCAATCCGGGAGTCAGGGGAGGGGGTTGTCAATTCCTCAGGAAGCACGGCATTGAAGTGCGAATCGGGGTGCTGGAGGATCAATGCCGGGGATTGAATGAGGCTTTCCTGAAGTTCGTCACCTCGAAACGTCCCCTGGTCATTCTCAAATCGGCTCTCACCCTCGACGGATGGAGCGCAACGAGCACCGGGCATTCCAAGTGGATCACCAGTGAAAAATCTCGGCAGGCTGTCCATCGCTTACGGGATCGCGTGGACGCGGTGCTGGTCGGGATCGGAACGGTTCTCAAAGACGACCCGGAGCTGACCACCAGGTTGAAGAGAGGCGGGGGGAAACATCCTTTACGAGTCATTGTGGATACCCATTTGAGGATCCCGCTGGACGCCAGGGTTCTCAGTCAAGATTCCTCGGGCAAGACCGTGATCGCCACCGGTCCTCACGTGAAGCCCGAGAAGCGAATCCAGGTTGAACGGACGGGGGCTTCCGTGCTTGTGTGTCCAGTCAAGGAGGGAAGGATTGATCTAAAAGCCCTCTTGGTGCGATTGGGAGAGATGGAGGTAACCAGCCTTCTGGTGGAAGGCGGCGCAACCGTCGCAGGGTCCATGATCCGGGAGAGGCTGATTGACAAGTTCATGATATTCCAGGCGCCGAAGCTTTTGGGCGGTGATGACGGGGTTCCCATGGCCGCCGGAACCGGAGCCAGGAAAATGGATGAATGCCTCCTGTTGAAGGACATGCAGGTGAGACGGTTTGGACAGGATATCCTCCTGATCGGGTATCCGAATGACGGAGGCGATCGGTAACGGATGTTTACGGGTTTAGTGGAAGCTGTTGGGAGAGTGAAGAGCTTGCAACGTCTCGGCGATGAGATGCGGATCACCATCCAGTCCCTTTTTGCAATGGACGACTGCAGGGTGGGCGACAGCATGTCGGTAAACGGCGCGTGCCTGACCGTTACAGCCCTTTCTGAAGGCGGTCTCAGCATGGATGTCTCCGCCGAAACCCTTTCGAGAACAACCATCGGAACCCTGAAGGTGGGCGACGAAGTAAATCTGGAAAGGGCCTTGCGCGTTACAGATCGTCTTGGAGGACACCTGGTTTCCGGCCACGTGGACGGGATCGGGAAAATTCTAAAAAAAGAATCCCGGCAGCGATCGTGGTTTGTCCGAATAGGGATTGACGAACATCTGTCGAGGTATACTATTGAGAAGGGATCCGTTGCTGTGGACGGAATCAGTCTCACCATCAACCGATGCGGACAGGGGTTCTTCGAGGTGAACATCGTGCCCCATACCGCGGCAGAAACCACGATCCTTAAAAAAAAGCCCGGCGATCTTGTCAATGTGGAAACGGACCTGATCGGAAAATACGTGGAGAAGTTCCTATCGAGGGACCCGTATACGGACAAGAACAAAACGGGATCAGGGATTGATCGCGAAAAGCTGACGAAGTACGGCTTTGGTGACTGAAATGAGTATTTCAAGCGTTGAAGAAGTATTGGAAGACTTGCGCCTCGGAAAAATGATCATCCTTGTGGATGATGAAAACAGGGAAAATGAAGGAGACCTGACAATAGCGGCAGAGAGCGTCACGCCCCAGGCGATCAATTTCATGGCCAAACACGGCCGCGGCCTCATTTGCCTCGCCTTGGACCCGAATATCGTGGAGCGATTAAAGCTTCTCCCCATGGTATATGACAATCTATCCCCTTTCAAGACCGCTTTTACGGTCTCCATTGAAGCACGCCACGGCGTTACAACCGGCATCTCGGCTGCTGATCGAGCGAAGACCATTCTGACGGCGATCGCGGACGATGCGAAACCGGAGGACCTGGTGCAGCCCGGCCACGTGTTTCCCCTGAGGGCCAGGAGGGGAGGCGTCCTCTTCAGGACCGGCCAGACGGAAGGATCCGTGGATCTTGCCCGTCTTGCCGGGCTGAAGCCGGCGGCCGTCATCTGCGAGATCATGAACGACGACGGATCAATGGCCAGGCTCCCGGATCTGGAGATGTTCGCCGAAACACACGGTTTAAAGATTTGCACGGTGGCGGATATCATCGCTTACAGGATGAGGAAGGAAAGCTTTGTTCACGAGAGCGCGCGGACCGTTTTGCCGACCCCGTACGGGGAATTCAAGGCCATCGCGTTCTCCAATGATATCGATGAATACGAACACCTGGCGCTTGTTAAAGGAGAGATCGATCCGGAAAAAGAAGTCCTGGTGCGTGTACACTCCGAGTGCCTCACCGGGGATGTCTTCGGTTCCTACCGGTGCGACTGCGGGGAACAGCTCAAGAAGGCGATGGCCATGATTGACGAAAAGGGCCTGGGGGTCATTCTTTACCTCCATCAGGAAGGCAGGGGCATAGGACTCAGCAACAAGTTGAAGGCATACGCTCTGCAGGATCGGGGGCTTGATACCGTGGAGGCCAATGAAGAGCTCGGATTTCAACCCGACCTGAGGGACTATGGCGTGGGCGCCCAAATTCTTGTGGCTTTAGGGGTCAGAAAAATGAAACTCATGACCAACAACCCCAAAAAGATCGTCGGGCTGGAAGGTTATGGGCTTCAGGTGACAGGCAGGGTGCCCATCCAAATCGAACCGAGGCCGGAAAACCGAAAATATCTACTAACAAAGTGTCAGAAGCTAGGACATCTCATGGAGATTCTTGAGGAATAGTTCCTGGCGTGAGGAAGGCCCCAGGAATGGACTTTTCTTAAAATCGGATCAGGGGGGTGAACGATGCCCAGGGTTTTGGAAGGCCGGCTTTCTGCGGAAGGTTTTCGTTTTGCAGTGATTGTGAGTCGTTTCAACGACTTCATCAGCTCCAGACTTCTGGAGGGAGCTGTGGACGCCCTTGTTCGACACGGGGCCAGCGAGGAGCAGATCTTGCTTATGAAGGTACCCGGTGCCTTTGAGATTCCTCTGGCTGCAAAAAAGCTGGCCGAATCCGGAAGCTATGATGCGGTGATTTGTGTGGGAGCGGTAATCAGGGGAGGCACGCCGCATTTTGACTATGTGGCAGCGGAAGTGTCTAAAGGCATTGCAAATGTGAGCTTGGAAACGAAGATTCCGGTTACATTTGGCGTGCTGACGACGGATAACCTGGAACAGGCCATTGAAAGGGCGGGATCCAAGGCAGGGAACAAGGGCTATGAGGCTGCCATGACAGCCATCGAGATGGTGAACCTGTTCAAAAGCTTGGGTTAGAAACCCTACCCGATCGTTCGGATTTACCGGTTCTTCAAGGACGAAGTTCAGCCGCATCGCGCTGAAGGCCTGCATCGGCCTGAGGAGATTTTCTCCGAAAAAGGGTCGCGGCATTCGTTCCATGGTCCGACCCCGCCCGATGATTCGATCCCACGGAAGGTCCACCATGAGATCCTCCGTTGCGTCCCCGGGATCTTCGACTTACGACATGGCCATCGCAACATGACCACACACATGGGACGTGGTTTCGTAGGGTTTAATGAAGAGCCACAGACCTCCGGTGTCCGGAAAGAGATATGGAAAATGGTCAGGCTGTATAAGGGAACGGAGGATGGTCTCGCTGGATATTTTCAAGTTTTTGACCGTGTCACGTTGAGAAATGGGAAGAAGGAGAAAGGGCCGGGAACTGGCCGTCCAAGTTCTTTTTCACCTTGAGTTCAGCCCTGGCCTGCCGAACAAGGCATTTGACCTCATTTGTGAAAGTTTCAGAGCGGCTGAGGTTATCAAATCATTTGCGAGGCAGCTTGTTCTGGGGGTTTGTGCGAACAGAAAAGAATTGGACGAACTTATCCAGCACGCTTCCACAAATTGGCGACTGGAGAGAATGTCCTGTTTGGACCGATCTATTCTGAGGCTGGGCACTTATGAAATCATGCACGCAGAAGATATCCCTCCAAAAGTGTCCATCGATGAGGCCGTGGAATTGGGGAAGATTTTTGGAGGGGAAGATTCAAGCCGTTTCATCAATGGCGTGCTGGACAAGATCTATAACACGCTGGTAGAGCAAGGCCGGATAAAGAAAATAGGGTCTGACCGCGCTTCCGGGGAGGAGTCGTGAACGATGAAGTACGATCCGAAGAAACTGGAGCCTAAGTGGCAAGAATACTGGGAAAGGAAAGGATTGTTCAAGGCTTCGGAAGACCCATCCAGAGAAAAATATTACCTATTGGAGATGTTCCCTTATCCATCGGGGAAAATCCACATGGGGCACGTGCGAAACTACACCATTGGAGACGTGGTCGCGAGATACAAAAGAATGCGCGGTAAGAACGTGCTTCACCCCATGGGTTGGGATGCCTTCGGCATGCCCGCTGAAAACGCCGCCATTGAAAACAACACCCACCCGGCCCGGTGGACCTACAATAACATCGCAACCATGAAAGCGCAGCTCAAGTCCATGGGGTTTAGCTATGACTGGGAACGCGAGTTGGCCACTTGCGACCCCGGTTATTACCGTTGGGAGCAGTTAATTTTCCTCAAGATGTATGAAAAAGGACTGGCTTACAAGAAAAGGACCTTCGTGAACTGGTGTGAAAAATGCCAAAGCGTGCTTGCAAACGAGCAAGTGGAAAATGGCTGCTGCTGGCGCCATACGGACACGGAAGTGAGCATCAAGGAAATGGACAGCTGGTTCCTGAAGATCACCGATTACGCCGATGAAATCCTGGATTACTGTGATCGATTATCCGGTTGGCCGGAACGGGTCCTGACGATGCAGAGGAATTGGATTGGAAAGAGCCATGGGGCGATCATTCGCTTCCCTCTGGTCGGAGCTGAGGAAGCCATAGAGGTTTTCACCACGCGCCAGGACACGGTGTTCGGCGCAACCTTTCTCTGTTTCGCTCCGGAGCATCCCCTGGTCAAGGAGATCATAAGAGGGATGCCCCAGGAAAAGGAGGTCCTGGAATTTGTGGACCGAACCCTTAAAATGGATCGCTACATGCGGACGGCGGATTTCACTGAGAAAGAAGGAATCTTCGCCGGGAGAATGTGTCTCAACCCGGTAACCGGTGAAGAGATTCCAATCTATGTGGCCAACTTTGTCCTCTTTGATTATGGCACGGGAGCCATCATGGCCGTGCCCACGCACGACCAGAGGGACTTTGAATTTGCCAAGAAGTACGGTTTACAGCTCCGGGTGGTCATTAGACCTCAGGATCGAGATTTGGACGAAGAGACTATGACCGAGGCTTATGTGGACGAAGGAATTCTGGTGAACTCCGGTCCCTTTGATGGGCAGAGGAACCTGGATGCTTTGGAAAGCATCGCCGATTACCTGGAATCCAAAGGGATGGGGTACAAAACCGTGAATTTCAGAATAAGGGATTGGGGCATATCGCGACAGCGCTACTGGGGAGCTCCGATTCCCATCATCTATTGCGAGCGTTGCGGGACGGTTCCGGTACCTGAAGAAGACCTTCCCGTCCTTCTCCCCCTGGACATGGACCTGAGACCCAACGGAGGATCCCCCCTGCCGTTTGAGCCGTCGTTCTATGAGACCGCTTGTCCGAAATGCAAAGGGAAAGCGAGACGGGAAACGGACACCATGGACACCTTTGTGGAATCCTCCTGGTATTTCGACCGGTATGCCTGTCCCGACTATGCTGAGGGACCCCTGGAATCCAAACGAGTGGATTATTGGATGCCGGTGGACCAGTACATCGGAGGCATCGAGCATGCCATCCTGCACCTCTTGTATTCCCGTTTCTACACCAGGGTCTTGAGGGATTTTGGTCACCTCAAAGTGAGCGAGCCTTTTACGAACCTCTTAACGCAAGGGATGGTCTGCAAAGAGACCCAGGAATGCCCAAAGCACGGGTACCTTTATCCCAACGAGGTCAAGGACGGCCGCTGTGGGCGGTGCCAGGCGGAGGTCATCACGGGCAGTACGGTCAAGATGTCCAAATCCAAGAGAAATGTGGTCGACCCGGAAGATCTTATTGAACGATATGGAGCAGATACGGTCCGCATGTTCTGTCTGTTTGCTTCCCCTCCTGAAAAGGACCTGGAGTGGAGTCAACAGGGGGTGGAAGGGTCCTATCGATTCCTGAACCGCGTCTGGCGCCTTGTGATAGACCATCTGGACGCCACGCTATGCGCGCCCGAATGTCAGGGCGGACACCCCTTGGAGGGGAGTCTCAGGGCTCTCCACAGAAAGACCCATGAGACCATCAAAAGAGTGACGAACGATATTGAGAATCGGTTTCACTTCAACACGGCCATCGCTGCTGTCATGGAGCTGGTCAATGAAGTGTATCAGTTCCTGAATGAAGGTGAGATAAAAGAGGCCCGGGCATGGTCGGTGATTCGCGAGGCCATCGAAGCTACCGTGGTTCTGCTTTCCCCCGTCGTCCCTCACATCACGGAGGAGTTGTGGCAAAGGCTCGGACATGAAGAGAGTCTTTTGAAGGTTTCCTGGCCGGCACACAGGGAAGAGGCATTGGAACTGGAAAAGCGATTGGTGGTCCTTCAAGTGAACGGAAAAGTGAGAAACAGGATCGAAGTCCCCGCCTCTTATACCGAAGAGGAAATTGAGGCTGAAGCCCTGTCAAATGATCGTATTCAGCAATTCATCGGGACAAAGCCCGTCAAAAAAGTGGTTGTGGTGCAAAAAAAACTGGTGAACGTGGTGGTTTGATCGAAACCCCGAGAAAGCTGAGCCGTCACGGGGTAGCCCTCTGAAACCCGCCTTTCGCCAGGCTCCACGCAGAGATGTCATTAAGTCCCTCCCCACGCCGCGTGGGGAGGATAGGCGAGAGGAATCTTCCACCGGGAAGGGGAATTCACGGATGCGCAGCACAGCCGGTTCCCTGGAGATACCATCCGGCGAAGAAACTCGGAGCGATCTCGTGGTTTCATTGCAAGGCAAAATGAATCGACCGACGATGGTCTTCCTTGTGAGCATGCTTTTCGTTTCCCTTATCGGATGCGGGTACAAACTTCGGGGAACCGGCGACCCCATCGGTCTGGAAATCCGAAGCTTGGCGATTCCTCTGATCGAATCCCCCTCCTCAAGACTGGGTTTCGAGGTCGATTTTACCAGCCAGGTGATCCAGGAATTCGCGGGCTATGCAAAAATCCCCCTGGTTTCCAGAGATGAAGCTCAAGCGGTGTTGATCGGAAGGATCGTGGAAATCGAAAGAGAACCTTTGAGCTATGAGGTCATCCAGACCACGGTTCAGGGGGAGTCGACGAACTACGAAGTAACCAGGGTGCGTCGGTTACGGGTAAAGCTCGACGCCAAACTGGTAGACAGGGCAACCGGCAAGGTCATCTGGGAAGAAAGGGCCATGGAGGAAAAAGCTTCCTACCAGGTGGTCACAGACCCACTCGTCACCAGATTTAGCGAAAGAAAAGCCCTTGAGGAGTTGGCACGACGTCTGGCCAAGAGAATCTACATGAAGACAATGGAAAGATTCTAGTCCGATGCCTGAAGATCTGGATCCTCAGAATGTGTTAGAAGAATTGGAGAAGGGCGAGCTTTCTTCTATATACCTTTTCCATGGTCCGGGAGAATTCCGGATGGAGAAGGTCCTGATGCAGGTTCGTGAGCGTTTCATCCCGGAATCTGCGGCCGATTTGAACGTACAGATCTTTTACGGGGACAAAGCGGCGCCGGGAGATATCCTCGAATCGGCCCGGTCTATGCCTTTCCTTTCCCAGAACAGGCTCATTATTGTGCGAAAGACCGAAAGCTTTTCTGCGCAGGCTCTTGATACCTTCCTCCCGTATCTCGAAGCGCCCGTGGAATCCACCTGTCTGATCTTTTTATCCGCTGCGGCGGATTTCAAGAAAAAATTCTACCGGAAGATAAGGGCGCTGGGCAAAGCGGTGCATTTCGGCAAATTGCAGGAGCGGGAAGTCATTCCGTGGATTCGACGGATGGCAAGGGATCTGGGTCTAAAAATCGAGGATGCTGCCTGCGCGTATCTGCAGCAGATCGTTGGGAGCGCACTCAGGGATCTCAACTCTGAACTCGAGAAGCTCTCCGTTCGCTACGGCAGGACAACCATCGGAATTGAGGAAGTGAAGGAACTTGCCACCAGCAGTCGCAGTTACACCATCTTTGAGTTGATCGATGAAGTCTCTTTTAAGCGATGTGCAAGATCTCTCCAGGTTCTGAACCGATATTTGGAGGAGGCAGACAGGGATGGTCCCTTGAAGATCGTCGGCATGTTGAACCGCCAAATCTGGCTCCTCTGGCAAACCAAATCGGTCATCGAGGGCGGAGGACGAACAGGGGATGTGGTCCGAAAGATCCGATTGCCGACCTTCCTGGCGGGAAGGATCCTTCAACAATCGAAACATTGGACCACGAACAACCTTGAAGAGGCGATCCACCTGCTCTACGATGCTGACGATCTTTTGAAATCGGGATCGCGGGCACGTGCGGTCCTTGAAAATCTGGTGGTGTCGCTTTGCGATGAAAGAACGGGTCAGGATGCGCTGAGCTGATTGACGATATTTGCCAAGCGAGAAATTTTACGAGCGGCCTTTCCTCTATGGATGACCCCTTTGGAAGCCGTTTTGTGGAGTAGCGAGACGGCCTTGCGCAAGTTCTCCTGGGCTTTTTCCGCTGACTTTTCGTTCACGGCTGCACTGACCCCCTTGACCGCCGTTCTGACCTTGGTCTTGTAAATTTTATTTCGGATTCTTCGAACCTCGTTTTGTCGAGTTCTCTTGATGGCTGATTTATGGGTGGCCAAGTTCCGTCCTCCTTGCTGCTTCGACTCATAAATTTGATGGCAGCTTTCTGGGTGAGACTTCGATCGTTGCTTCCTTTGCGCAACCTCCTTCAGTTTCGAACTTGAAAATGAAGGACGTAATACAAGGTAAATTTTCTTTTTATAGAACAACCGGCTCCTTGTCAAGGATTTTCTTTGGAAGACATCCACGTATCCCTATCGGAGGAAAAGAGCGTTAGCCGGGCGGCCGGCGTGGTTGGATTTTTCACTTTTTTGAGCCGGGTTCTGGGCTTGATCCGTGACATGGTCGTGGCCACATTCTTCGGCTCCGGGATGGCTGCTGACGCCTTTTTTGTCGCTTTTCGCGTCCCCAATCTGCTCAGAAGCCTTTTTGCCGAAGGCTCCCTTACCGCGGCTTTCATCCCTGTATTCACGGAAGTTCTGACCACCAAAAGCAAGGAGGAAGCTTTTGAAGTGGCCAGGATCGTGTTGACTCTTCTCAGTCTCCTTCTGGCAGTTGTCACCCTGCTAGGGATCTTGCTTTCGCCATGGATCGTTCGATTACAGGCCTTTGGTTTCGGCGGTTCCGGACTGAAATATGACCTCACCGTGTTGCTCGCCCGAATCACCTTTCCCTACATTTTTCTGATCAGTCTCGTGGCTTTTTTTATGGGGATCCTGAACTCCTTGAGAAGGTTTGCAGCACCTGCGGCCGCACCCATCTTCCTCAATGTGGGCATTATTGGAGGAGTTTTTCTCATTTCTCCTCATCTATCGGAACCGGTTGTGGGGCTTTCCATCGGTGTATTGATAGGGGGCATCTTGCAGGTGGCGCTGCAAATCCCGCCGGTTGTCAGAAGCGGCTTCAAGGTGATGCCTCGGTGGCAACCGCGGCATCCCGCCGTGAAAAGAATCGGTCTCCTCATCATTCCAACCATTTTCGGCTCTGCCGTTTACCAGCTCAACCAGTTCCTTGGAACCCTTCTGGCTTCGTTTCTCCCTGAAGGAAGCGTTTCCTGGCTTTACTATGCCGACCGGCTGGTGCAGTTTCCCCTCGGGGTGTTTGCGATCGCCATCAGCACGGCAGCACTTCCATCGCTATCCGCCCATGCGGCCAACAAGGACTTTGATCGATTCGACGCCACCCTGAACCATGCCCTGCGGCTGGTTTTCTTTATTACATTGCCATCCATGGTGGGCCTGATTGTTTTGGGCGAATCGATCGTGCACGTTCTTTTTGAGCGTGGGGCTTTTAACGCAACCTCCACCGCCATGACAAACAGGGCTCTGCTTTTCTACACGCTGGGACTTTGGGCCTTTTCAGGGATCCGGGTGGTGGTTTCCGGTTTCTATGCACTGCAAGACACAAGAACTCCGGTGAAGGTGGCCGTGGTGGCCGTGGCGGCCAACGGAGTTTTCAGCCTCGCTTTGATGGGTCCTCTCAAACACGGCGGCCTCGCGCTCGCCCTTTCACTTGCATCTTCGCTTCAGTTCCTGCTTCTTCTCTTTTTGATGAGGAAGAAAATTCCCATGAGAAACCTGGGGATGGTTCTGCTCTCCAGCTCAAAGTGCGCTTTGGCAGCGGCACTGATGGGGCTGGGCATATCCTATCTCCAGTCAAGATGGCTAAGGGTAGATTCGGGCTCCGGAACATCAGGCATCGTCATGAACCTTGCCGGCCTTGTGGCGATTGGCATGTTCATCTATTTTGCCTCCACTGCGGCACTGGGTTGCCGGGAGATAAAATCCTTGTGGGCCCCGCTTCAGGGTCTTTTGAGGAAAAGGAAAGGGGCAAGCCGGTGAGAGGCCGGTATGCGCCTTTCTGTCCAGAGGGAGAGTGAAGGATCATTGGTTGTGACGAAATCCTCCACCTCTGGTGGAGGACCGCGGCCTAGGTGGCCATAGCGATGGGGGTCGTGGCTGGAAGCCACTCCCATGGCGCGGTCTAAATGGTCATTCCGGGCTTGACCCGGAATCCAGGTTGTCTTCCGGATTCCTGCTTCGCGACCCGGCATAGCGCCGCTTCGGCGCGAGGACGGTCCGCAGGAATGACGGGGTCTTTTCCCATGAATGATGGGCTGACCAAAACGAATCGATCAAGCCCCCTTCGAGGGGGCTTCTTGAGTCCTCCCGCCCTGCGGGAGGAGGCTCACCCCGCACAGCCCGGGGTTGATGTACGATTATCACCGACTGCAAATCAAGTGAGGGAAACACTGAAAGAGCTCGATCTCTCTCTTTCTGAGGTGATCCTCATTCAGAGGGGTCACGTGGAGAAGGTGTGTGCCATGTGCTCTGAGTGCTGCTGCAAAAAAATCCAGTTCCTTTTTGACGAGAATGATGTCATCTTCCTCCGTTTGACAGGTGAGAGACCTCCCCCCCGGAAGGTATCGGGAAAGAAGAATGGCTGTCGGTTCCTATCTCCCGGAGGATGTATTCTGAGCCCCAAAGCAAGGCCCTTTGTGTGTCATCGGTTTATCTGCCCCGCACTGGAACTTGCCATGGAAAAAGAGGAACCCGGAGTCTTGATGAAGTTGAGAGAGAGATTTGAAAGACTGGAAATGCTCCGTAGTCGGCTCTGGAGAGAATATCTGGATTCTATGATCTCATGAGGGCGTTTTGGAGGTTCGGGCGGTAAAGGGATGCTATTGTCGCAGACAGGGAGGAAAATCATGCAGTACGAAACCATTGAATACGCAATCATGGAGGAGGGTATCGGGATGCTTTCCCTCAATCGTCCCCGCAAATACAACCTGGTGAATCACACAATGATGGAGGAGCTCGAAGCTTTCTGGCGAGAGAGGTTGTATGATCTGGACACCCATGTGCTTCTGTTTAAAGGAACCGGCGATCGAGGCTTCTGTGCGGGACTGGACGTGAAGGAAACTGCAAAAATGACCTCCCAGATGAATACCGATCAATTTTACCGTTTCCAATCGCGGCTGGCGAGACTCCATCTGGCCATGCGCCAGGTTCCCCAGCCCATTATCTGCCTGGTGCACGGTCCGGCGGTGGGGCTGGGTTTCAGCTTCGCCCTCGCATCCGATGTGAGGATCGTCAGCCGGGACGCCCGCTTTTCCGCTGCTTACATCAATATTGGCCTGGGTGGCGCCGATATGGCCTGCAGCTACTTTCTACCCAGGCTTCTGGGTGCGGGGAGGGCCTATGAGTTCATGCTCACCGGAGATTTCATGAACGCCGATGAAGCCCTTAATCTCGGACTTGTAAGCAGGATGGTGGAGAGGGATGGGCTTCTGGATACAGCCCTTGAAATGGCCCGGAGCATGAATAGCAAGAATCCGATGGGCCTTCGCCTCACAAAGGAGGCCATCAATATGAACATTGATGCAGCCGGCCTCGAACAGGCTCTTCACATGGAGGATCGTAATCAGACTTTGCTCGTCCTGCGGGGAAGGCTGGGAAGGGAAGGGGAGGCAGGGCAAAAAGGTAGAAGGCGGAGGTTTTAGGCGAGCCATTTTCCCGTTGCCGGTCGGGAGGAAGTCCCGTTTCGAAGGGAAAAGTTCCCATAAAAATGAATCTTTCCCTCTATGGACAACCCCAAATTCTGGGGCTAGCATGTTTCAAAACTACAAAAGAAGCTGTTGGGCTCGGAGGACAAATCATAAAGTTCAAAGGAGCATATCATGGTAGGGAGCGCAGGAGGCGCAAAATATGTACCTGGAACCTATGTGAAGCCAACGCCGAGCGCAGCTCAGATCTCCGACAGGTATATCCGCGAATGGGAGCTCAAGTGGCGTGAAAAGGAGAGAAAAAAACCGAAAGCGAAAATGCCGCCGGCCATTTGCTTCTCCAGAAAGATCGGTGTAGGAGTGCTGGAGATTGCTGGTATTCTCGCGGAAAAAATTGGTTATCGTGTAATAGACCGACAGATCCTGGAAAATATTGCCGATGAGGCAAAGTTGAGCGAAAGAACCGTCTCTTTATTTGACGAACGCTATCCAGGCAAATTGAATGAGTTTGTGGCCTTGGCCTTTGGAGAGAAGGCGTTTATTGAAAGCGATTATAGCAGACACCTGTTCAAAGCGTTGATTTCAATCGCGGGCATGGGCCCCACGATTTTTTTAGGTCGGGGTGCGCATTTATTGTTGCCTCGTGATCGAGTGCTGGCGGTTCGGTTCATCTCTTCCAGACCATACAGGGTTAAACGCCTGGCTCGGATCTTACAAATAGCCGAGAATGAAGCTGAACGGCGCGTGGATCTCGCGGATAGAGAGCAAAGGGATTTCTTCAAAAAAGTCTACGACAAGAAAGACGCCAGCCCCTATGAATTCGATATGGTCATCAACTGCGACTGGATCAGCAACCCGGAGGTGGCGGCAGCAATCGTTGCTCAAGCCGCAGAGGCAAAGTTTGGCCCTGAGAGCGAAGAAGATTCTTGAATCTCCGGCCGCTTTGCTGCTCGCTTGAATTTTGCCCTAACATCAAGGAGGGAAGAAAATGAAAGCGGGGATTATTTTCACCGGAACGGGCCCTATCCTCATACTAACCACCTACGAGGATTTTTCCGATCAGGGTTTAGTCGAGAAGCTTTCGCAAAAGGGCATAAAGAAGTTCCTTGCCTATGAGGTGCCGATGGACCTCTGCGAACAGAAGTACGGCCGACACTATGACGTAATTCTAAAGGATGTGAAGCAGGAAAACGACCTTCGGGTCTTGGATTACAATGGCTTCAACGTGTTTCACAACTTTTCCTTCAGTACCTGGGGCAAGGAATATCGGCACGAATGAGAAAGGCCTTTGTGTAACGCGCAGAGGACGTGCATGTGATCGCCTTTTCCTCTGCGTCTCCAGGCTGTGGACGGGAACCGAAGGGAAGGGGGTTCGCGATCCCGAATTGGAGAACCCCCTCATTTGCTTCTGACACGGGACGCCGGGCAATGGGCTCCGGAGCCATTCGCACCAAACGACTTGATATTCAACCAAAAAACCATCAAAATAGAGCACACATGAGTTCCGGGAAACGCTCGTAAATTTGCAGAACATTCGGTTTGCGAATAATCCGGGAGAGGAGAAATGCATCGGGGGAAAGGGGAGTGCGGATTAAAGGGGTTCTTTTCGATTTCGACGGGACACTGACGCTGCCCGGGGCGCTGGATTTCCCGGCGATTAAACAGGAGCTTGGTTGTCCGGTGGACCAGCCCATTCTTGAGTACCTGGACACGCTGCCGCGTTCTCGCAGGGAGGAGTTGATGGAAATCCTGGGCGAAAGAGAGCGGCTTGCAGCGGAGGCTTCCAGGCCCAACAGAGGGGCGGAAGAATGTCTGTCCACCTTGAAAAAAAGAGGGATCTTGCTCGGTATCATCACCCGAAACAGCCTCGACTCGCTGCTCCGTGCCCTTGATCATTTCTACGGCGTGAAAATCGAGGATTTTACAGCGGTCATTACACGCGAATCTTCTTTGCCCAAGCCCCATCCCGATGGTGTTTATCAGGCTGCCAGGAAGATGGGACTCGAACCGTCCGAGCTGCTGGTGGCAGGGGATTTTCGTTTCGACGTACTCGCAGGGAAAGCAGCCGGCGCCAGGACGGTTCTCTTAACCAATGGAGGAAAGCCGGCCATGGCTGCCGGCGACCCTGACCCCGACTATGTGATCCATCATCTGGAAGAACTCCCGGAAATTCTCTAGCTGCTTTCGGGTCAGGTAGTTAATTAGTTGATTGGTTGATTGGTTAATTGGGAACAACTTTGACCGCGAGATCGCAGGGCGGAAACAGCGTTTGGGTCAATTGGTGAAATGGTTGAATGGTTAATTGGTAACCCCAAAACAGCTCAACCGGCCAACCGGCTAAACTGGGTAACCCTTAGTGGGTCAATTGGTTGATTAGTTGAATGGTTAAATGGGAACTACTTTTGTGGGCAAGCAACCATCCAGCGCCGAGATCCCAGCTTCCAGTCCCCAGAACCAAGCACCCAGAACCCCACCGGCAAACCGGCTCAACTGGCCAACCGACCCACCGATTAATGGCTGCGCACGAGCAGGACCTGTCCGGGGAAAATGGTGCTCTGCACGGTCAGGTTGTTAAGCTTCAAGAACTCCCCGAGCTCCATCTGGTGCTTTTGAGCGATTACGGAGAGTGAGTCACCCTCCATGACCTCATACTTCTTGGTGCTTGATGCGGTCAAGCGATCGGATGGCGTTGGGATCTTAAGGACCTGGCCTACCTGGAGCCGTGAACTCCTGAGCCCGTTATACGCCATGATGGTTCTTGTGCTGAGCCGGAATCGATCGGCGATTTTCCAAAGCGTATCCCCCTTCTGCACCACATAGGTGACCGACCGGTCGGTCCATCCAGGGGAATCGTCTGGCACGGGAGAGCGGGCGATAGAAATGTAACTTCTTCTTGTAGGAACCTTCAGGTTCCATCCCACTCTGATGTAATGTCTGCTCTTCAGACCGTTGAGCGACATGATGGACCTGACACTGGTCCCGTGTTTTGCCGCAATGGATGATAGAGATTCTCCGTAACGAACGCGATGTATCGTGTAGGAAGGAACCGGAGGCTTCCAGGAGGGGATGTCGTTGAGCTTGGCCAGGAGCATTTCTGCGCTGCCTTTAGGGACTCTAATGGCATAGGGTCTGTCCGGAGTGGCTTCTCGTCTCAAGGCCGGGTTCAAGTCCTTCAGAACCTCGTAAGGGATATCCAGGCTTTTCGCGACAGCGCTCAAATGAACTTGCTTGTCAATGGGAACTTCTTCCGTCTCAACCTCCTCCTCAACGGGGGGCAGGGCAAAACCGTAGGCTTCGGGTGCGTTCAAAATGTGCAGCACCGCCAGAAACTTGGGGACGTAAAAAGCGGTTTCGGTGGGAAGTTTTTCATAAAGATCCCAGAAATGATCGAGATAGTTGATTCGCTGGGTGCGGATCACCCTGAGTACGGCCCCTTCGCCGCAATTATAGGCAGCCAGGGCCGTAGTCCAATCACCAAAGATCTGATGCAGTTCCTTCAGGTAGGCGATTGCCGCCATCGTGGACTTGTGAGGATCCATTCTTTCGTCGATCCACAAGTCTCTTTTCAATCCGAACTTATAACCCGTCGATGCAATGAACTGCCACAGACCAAGGGCCCTGGCTCTTGAGAGCGCTCTGATCTTGAAGCCGCTCTCGATAAGAGGGAGCCAGGAGAGTTCTTCGGGGAGACCTGCCTCTTTGAGTGCTTTCAGAATTGCCGGGCGATACGTGCCCGATCGTTTGTATGCATCAATAAAAAAATTCCTTTCGCTGCCACTGAAAAGCTTCAAGGCCCTTTCCACATGGCTGTTCATCACCAGGGGAATTTCCTTGTAATGGCCATTGGTCGTGGTGAATCTGGAAGAGTAGACCTCTATGATTCGCTTTGAAATTGTGAAGCGCAGGTCTTCCTTTTGCTGCAGGATCTCCGGATCGCTTTCCGCATTCACTTCCAGAATAAGGGAATAGGCTTGATCAAGAGCCTCCAGCGCGCTTTCCATTTCCCCCCGTTCCCAGTATTCGGAAGAAGTCTGCAAGAACTCCAAGGCCGAATCGAGCATTTTCTGGTCGGATCTTCTGGGGATCTCCGGTGCCGGGGGCGGACGATGATTCTCAGGTGGTCGAGGCGCCGTGACAGTCCTGTTTTTGTCCTTACGGGTTCTTTGGAACAGGGCAGGTTCCTCTCCCTCTTCCATGCGGGCAAAAACATGTTCTCCTTCAAGAAGGGGCCCGTCAGAGTCAGCCGTTCCCGCCACGCCGGCTGAGGGTGCAGGATTCTGCGGGTTCACTGAGAGAAGATTATCCACACAGCTCGAACAAAGCAGAAAAATGGCAGCGACCAGAAGTATTTTAATCCTCGGTATCTTGGGATGCGTCTCCACCTCTTCTCCACCACAACCTTTTCTTTATTAGTGCTCTAACCAGACAACAAAAACGCACGGGTCGCCGCAGAACTCCTCCGATAACCCCGACTGGACAAGGGAGTATAAAAGATGAGTTCCCAATGGTCAAGTAAATATTGGATGCAAGCCGTTTTCGTTTTCGATTGGCGCGTGTTCATTCATTAATATCGGCCTGCGGGGTTCGATACTTGAGTCGGCCTGAACCGGGCGTTTAGGCAAAAATTTTTCAACACCATATCAATAAGTTAGTCGATAAATTTCTATTTAAACATTATATTTGAACGGCTTTCAAAGAAAGGAATAGCCCCTACTTGCTGTTTCTCCACTGCAATAAAAGGGCCAACAGTTTTTTTTCCTCGTTCAAACCGGGTTCGTCGGTGACTTTTTCCACGAGGTTTGCCAGAATTCTCCCCACTTCCGGTCCCTCAGAAATCCCAACAACTTCCATGACCCGTTGTCCATTCACCGCAAGATCCTTGATTCCTATGGCCGCGCCGGCTTCCCTTTTTACTCGTTCCTCGAGTTTCTCAAGCGATGCTACTTCTCGGTCTTGTGAAAGAAGATCAGCGCGCCGCAGCGTCAAAACATCCATCACCTGTTCGGGGCCAACGAGACGGATAAACCGCCTCACGGCAGCATCGGTCCATTCCGCTCGGTAGTCGATTTCATGGAGCGCAATCAGATTGGTCACTTTGGAAATCATCCTGTTGCTGAATTTAAGCCGCTTCATTACTTTTTCGGCCAAGGCGGTGCTCGTTTTGTCGCTTCCCGGCGACCGTCGATCGCCAATGACCGCAGCTCCAGGCCCGCCCCTTTGGAGGTGGTGGAGCAGGGCCGCCCACTTCAAGACGGGAGTAATCTTCACCCGATCGATGGTTTCCATGAGATGCGTAAAAACGGCGTCTTCGGGGAGATTACCATGATGATCATATGCTCTCTGAAGAAGCTCCGGCAAAACGTGTGCCAGAAGCCCCGTTTTCCGCATCATTCGAAACCCAACGGAAGGTGTCGGACTCATGAGAATTTTCCACAACTCCTCTCGAATCCTCTCCGGTGCGACAGACTGGATAAGTGAAGCATCGCGCGTCAGGGCCTGCATTGTCCTTTTCTCGATTTGAAACCCCAATTCGTTTGCAAATCTGATTGCTCTCAACAGTCGCAGAGGATCTTCCAGAAACCGGCCCTCGGGATCCACCACCGCCCTGATCGTTTCGGCGGAAATGTCCTTCCGACCCCCGTGAGGGTCCATACACTCTTCGGCGTCGGCATCGAATGCCATGGCGTTTATCGTAAAATCCCGGTGGGCCAGGTCCTCCTCAAGACAGTTTCCCTTGCCCCTGAATGGAGTTACCTCAAAATTGCGTCCTGAATGGACGAGCGACACTGTGGTCTGCTTTAGGGTGAAATGCCTCACATCGCCAAATAGGGACATGATTTCTCCGGTAGAGGCATTGGTCGCCACATCCCAATCGGTGATGGACCGACCAAGGTGCGCATCTCGCACAGCCCCGCCTACCACAAAAGCCTGAAAGTCGGCTTCCCTGAGCCTTTGGAGGATGAAGGCGACAACTTTGGGGAGGTCAGTCCTTTTCATGATTTTCATTTCACCGCATGAAACCAAGTCTTGCGCGCGTGGCCATGTTGCCATGGCTATGCCGTAAGATCAGGACATCAGGCAAGAATAGAATACACGAGCGTTGGGGTCAACAACCTTGCCCTTGAAGAGTCGCTTCTTAATGGGGGAAGCGTGGTCACCCGGATCGTCGAACAGCAGGTTCGGAAAAGGGAAAAAGCCCGCGATGGCCGTCCTGCCCATATACGTGCCACTGCCCCCCTGATTGGTTCGAGTTAAAAGGAAGGGTTCGCGCAAAGCATAAAAGAAGGCAGTTCGTCCCTGAACTGCCTTCTTTTTTATCTAAAAAGCGTCGCAGAAGCACTACTTGTTTTTGTGTCGCATCATTTTTCTCATTTTTCTGTACTTGTGTTTTCTGATCTTCTTCCGGCGCTTCTTCACAACGCTACTCATGCAGTAGAACCTCCGTGGAATAAGTTTCTCGTGTTCTACAATGTGGAAGTCTCAGATGTCAACAGGTAATTTGAAAAGAGTCGGTTTGGCCGGTTGGGTCGGTTTGCCGGTTTAGCCAGTTGGCCGGTTTGCCGGTTGAATTCCGGGTGTTGGGGTCCGGGTTCTGAATGCTGCGTTCGCCGCTTCAGCCAGTTTGCTGTTCCCAATTGACCACTCAACCAATCAACCAATTGACCCTAGACGAGGTTGGCCGGTTCACCGGTTAGGCCGGTTTAGCCAGTTTGCCGGTTTAGCCAGTTGGCCAGTTTAGCCGGTTGGATTCTGGCTGCTGGCTTCTACGTTCCATCGGTTTTTTCGGTGAACGGTGAACGGCGCCGTGGTGCGCGTTGCGGGAGGCGTTTTGGCCACCTAACCCAAAAGGTGTTCCGCCTTACGCTCTCGCGCCTTGCGCCCTCGCGGTTAGCGGTCGAGGTCTTAGTTTACATAATATATCTTATCAGTCATAAAATCAGCCTGCATTCCTTTTCCTCTTCTTCTGTTCCTTGGACTTGTAAAGTCGCTGATCCGTGGCGGTCACAAACTCCTCCGTGAGCATCCCGTTCGTAAAATTCATGTAGCCTGTGCTCGCGCTGAGGCGGCATTCCTGCTCAATGGCTCTCTCAATGCGCTTCGCAATAAGCTCAGTGACCCCGCCATCCGCATCGGAGAGGATAACTGCAAATTCGTCTCCTCCGTACCTGTACCCGGAATCAACGCCCTGACGGATGTTCCCGCTGATGATGTTCCCCACTTTTTGGAGCAGTTCGTCCCCGGCCAAGTGGCCGCGTTTGTCGTTGTACTGCTTAAAATCATCAAGATCGAGGAGGATCAAGGATAGCCTGCGATTTTGTCTCTGGGCGCGTCTTATTTCATCTTTGAGCCGTTGATAGAAATATCTTTGATTATAAAGGCCCGTCAATGCGTCTGTGATGGAAAGTTTGCTCAGTTCTTGACGGATATTGCGCTCAATGATCGCCCTCCGAACCTTTGCCTCAAGTTCTTCGATACCGAAAGGCTTGTTGATAAAATCTGTGGCGCCCGCGTTTATTACATCGATATACTTGTATTCCTTAGAATATCCGGTCATGGCGATCGTGCAGACGTCCGGGTGTTCCTTCTTGATCCGACCGATCAACTCGAGGCCACTCATTTCCGGCATCCGGATATCCGTGAGCAAGAAGGTATAAGTATTCTCTTTCAGCTCATTTAGAGCTTCCTTGCCACTGCTTACCGATTCGCACCGAAAACCGATATGCCTCAACATCTCCACAAGAGGCCCTCTGACGGACTCTTCGTCATCGACCACTAAAATTGTTTCTTCGCCGTAGTTGATATGATCGGGATCCATGCAATTCTAACCCTTTGCCATTGCTATCCGTGGTCTTTTTGAATGATCGATCATGCAGACGATATTTCGCCCTGCAGAGAATTCAGAAAACCCCGTTTGATCTTGACTGTGACCAGGCTTCCAATCTGTGATGCCTCGCCGGAGAAATTGACAATCTTGTTGGATCCGGTCCGGCCGGAAAACTGATCGCCTCTCTTACTCGGGCCTTCAACCAGCACCTGGACCCTCTTGCCCTCGAGGTCTTTATTCTTCTTCAAGGTGATCTGCTTTTGCAGTTCCTGAAGAGCCTTTAGCCTCGCAGCTTTTTCCTTTTCATCCACCTTGGCATTCAATTTCTTTGCCAATGTATGGGGTCTGTCCGAATATTTAAAGGAAAAAAGTGAATCGAATTGGACCCTTCTGATAAAATCCAACGTCAAATCAAAGTCTTGATCTGTTTCTCCGGGAAAACCAACCATCACATCACTTGTGATGGCAATGTCCGGCCTCTCGGCTCTCAGTTTCCTGACGAGTTCCAGGTAGTCCTCGCGGGTGTAACCTCTTCTCATCCGTTTTAAAACAGGATTTGAGCCTGCCTGAAAGGGCAAATGAATGTGAGGACAAAGGGTTGGGATTTCCCGGAAACATTGAATCAGGGCATCAGACAGATCTTTCGGGTGTGAAGTGGTGAAACGCAGCCTCAACAGGGAATCCATGAGGCTGAATTGCTTCAGAAGCTCGACAAAACTCCATCTTTCCTCTGCCGCGTTCCACTCATAGGAGTTTACGTTTTGGCCAAGGAGTGTAATTTCTTTGACACCCTGCGCGATCAGGCTCTCCCCTTCCTCAAAGATATCTTCAGGAGGCCGTGAGATTTCCCGTCCTCGAACAAAAGGAACGATGCAATAGCTACAAAAATTGTTGCACCCCTCCATGATGGAGAGGTATGCGGTCACTCTTCCTCGAAAGTACGAATGGGAGTGGATGGGTTTCGGTGGCGCCGGGTCAAGCCTCGTTGCCACCACTTTTTCCCCAGTCACGTTCACTCTTTTGAGGATCTCCCCAATGAAACCAAGCTCCCTTGGTCCCATCACAAAGTCGAGCTGGGGGAATCTTTCCATCAAGGCCGGTCCCTTCTGCTGAGCCATGCATCCCACCACCCCGAGGACCAGGTTTGGTTTCTTCTTCTTTATGCCGGACATGCGGCCAAGAAGGCTGAAGGCCTTCTGTTCGGGTTTCGATCTGACGGTGCACGTATTGATGAGGATGATGTCCGCAGCGGCGGGATCTTTTACCGGAGAGAAGCCGCAACGAATCAAAGACTGCGCCATAAAGTCAGAGTCGTACTCATTCATCTGACAGCCCATTGTTGTGATGAAAAACGCTCTGGACAACGGACCTCCCTCGATTAACGTATCGTTTTTAATCCACGGAGCAACGGGGCTTTGGCTCCTGGACCCCTGAAATTTCAATACCTTCCTTTTCTGCCAGGGAATTCAAAAGCCCGGTGACGAGGTCCTCGCATCCGGGCGAAATATGGACCTCGATGGTGGCTTTCCATGGATCGATGGTTCTTATCACGGCCATGCCGTCGTAGGATTCAACGGTTGACCTGAGATAGGAAATGTCCTTGCGATGGACGCGGAGACGTAACCTAACGGTCTGCATCATCGTTGTATGTCGCTCCTCCCCACATCAGTTTGGTGCGAAGGATTTTGAAATAACTGTGATCGGGCGGTTTGAAAATTTTGATTTTTTCTTCGGATTTGCAGATAGCCACCCGGTCTCCATAATAAAGATCGAATCCCACCTGCCCATCGAAAGTCAAGACCACGCTTTCCTCCGATTCTTTTCCTATTTTCAGCTCGATGACGGCTGTGTCAGGCACTAGAATCGGACGATTGGTCAAGGTGAAGGGACAGATTGGGGTCACGATAAAAGCCTCCATCGTTGGATAGACAATGGGTCCGCCGGCAGACAAACTATAGGCCGTCGAACCCGTCGGTGTGGATATGATCAATCCATCTCCTCTAAAGGTGGTCAAAAACTCATCGTTGATGGTCACCTTGAGATCGATCACTCTGGCCAAGGTTCTTTTGTTGATGACCACGTCGTTGAGAACCTTGAAGCAGCAAACCTCTTCTGCATCGCGAAACACGCGGGAAGCCAGCATAAGCCGGTTCTCCACTTCCAGGCGCCCGTCAATCATCATCTCCATGACAGGGTAGAGGCGCTCCAGGGGAATCCCCGTGAGAAACCCCAGCCCCCCCAAGTTCACCCCTAAAATCGGAACCCCGTGGCGACCGATCCTGCGTGCCGCCCCCAGAAGGGTTCCATCACCGCCGAGCACCACGACCCAAGCGACATCTCTCGGGATGGTGGAAGTTCCTTCATCGCAGGTCCGGAACGGTTCAGGCGCGACCATCTCCTCGGAAAAGACCCTTAATCCTCTGGCCTTGAGCCACTTTTCCAGTTTCTCGGCCTCCAGTCTGGCCGGTTCATGGCGGTGTTTGTAGATGATTCCCCCAGCTAGGTTCATGGCTTGAATTCCCTTTCACTTTCTTCCGCGAACAGCGGGACAATTCGGGACCGGTTGACATCTACGAGTCCCAGGTCAGTGAGTTTCAAGTGTGGAATAACCGGAAGTGCAAGAAATGAAAGGGCCATGAAAGGCTTCTCCAATTTGCACCCCAACGAACCTGCAGCCTGGTTTACATCGTTTAACTGGCGTACCAGAGGCTTGATGGACTGTACCGTCATAAGCCCAGCTATTTCAAGTGGCGTTCTTGCGAGAACTTCTTCACCGCATACCACTGCAAGTCCGCCTCCCATGTTGACGACTTCTTCCACCGCCCTTTTGATTTCTTCGTCCCGCACACCAACGACGATCACATTGTGAGAGTCATGGGCAACCGATGATGCCATGGCACCTCGCTTGAGGCCAAACCCCCTGACCAGCCCGAGACCGATACGGCCTGTAGCCCTGTGTCGCTCGACCACACAGAGTTTGAGGATATCGGATTGCACGCTTGAAACCAAGTAACCGTCATGGGATTCAGGTTTTTCGCAAAGGGACCCGGTGAGGATCTGTCCGGGAATGACCTCGATGACCCTGGCCCTGTCGCCCAAACGAGGAATTTGGAAATCTTCCGGATGGAGCGGCGCTATGTGGAGAGGCTTTGGGTGTCTGAAACAGCTCTGGATCGGTACCTCGGGAAAATCGAAAATTTCCCCTTCATTCACCACCAACCGGCCATTCTTATAAACCATGGCGACTTCGCATTTCTCCAGATCGTTCAGGACAACAAGATCAGCCACATAACCGGATGCCACAGCCCCTCTGTCTTTCAGCCCGAAGTATTCGGCCGGGTTCAAGGTGACCAATCGTACCGCGGTGAGCGGGTCCAGGCCAAGCTCCATTGCCTTCCTGATAGCGAAGTTCAAATGTCCTCTTTTCTCGATATCTTCAGGGTGTAAGTCATCGGAGACAAGGCAGAATCTTCTTGCAGTCTCAGGTTTTACGAGGGGGAGGAGCTCGTCCAGGTTTTTGGCGGTACTCCCCTCACGGATCATGAGCATCATGCCCGCCGCTACTTTTTCCATCCCTTCCGCTCGGTTCGTGGTCTCATGATCTGAACGGATACCGGTGCTGAGATAGGCCTGCAAGTCATCTCCTCTCAGAGAAGGAGCGTGACCGTCAAGCACTTGGTTCTTGAAAAGAGCAATCTTCTCCAAGACTTCCTCATCTCCGGCAAGGACACCCGGAAAATTCATCACTTCTCCAAGTCCAAGAACCCGGTCTTCAGTTTTCAATTCTGCGAGATCCTGGGCCTTCAAGACGGCCCCGGAGGTTTCCAGGCGGGTCGCAGGCACGCAGGAAGGGGCCAGGTAATAGATGTCGAAGGGAATCGAGCGGCCATCTTGCAGCATGAACCGGATCCCTTCGAGCCCCATGACGTTGGCTATTTCGTGTGGATCCACCACAATGGTGGTGGTCCCGCAGACAAGAAGAGCACGGGCCAATTCCGACGGACGAAGCATGGTGCTTTCGATGTGTAGATGCCCATCGATCAGACCGGGGATAATCCATCTACCGCGCAGATTCACTTCTTTCAATCCCCGGTAGCCTGAACCCAAACCAACAATCATGCCGTCGTAAACGGCCACGTCTACCGGTTGAATTTCTCCGGAAAACACATTGAGCACGTTCGCGCCTCTCAAGACCAGATGCGCCGGGATTTCTTTTCGAGCAGCGAGAATCTTCTGCCCAAGTCCTTTCATGAACGGAGTACTCATCTGATATGCTCTCCATTTTCTCGAAGTCACCGGCTCTCCCTATCCACAGGGGGTCGCAACCGATCCTCCAATTGAGGGGTTCTCATTTCGTGGGAAAAGTCCCAGGAAAAGGACAGGATGGAAAGATGCTAGCGCGTGGTCTTGCCGATCACAAGCCATTCGTCTGTTAAATCCGATGAGGTATCCACGAGGATATGGACGATTGGGAGCAAGGGGAAATTGCGCTTCAAATCCTCCAGATCAACCGGTTCAAACTTCGTCACGTTATTCATGTATGCTTGTTCCGTGAGGGCATTGGATTCGTAATTCTCTTTGGTTCGCTGGGAGATTCTTCTCAGGGAGACCTCCTTGGGGCACTGGGTTTGTTGAATGACCAGGCTCATGGAATGCCTCGCGGCCACCTCGCCGGCACGTCTTCTCAGAGCCTGGGTGATAAAGGTGGCGTCCAGGACGATTCCTCGGCCTTTCCCCGCCAATTCATGAGCCATGCCGAACATCTCGTAGTAGACAAGCGTTCTCTTGTCCATGTTGGATGCCACTTTTTCATCAAAGATATCCTCCTCTTTCAGCACCTCGAGGCGGATGATATCCGTCCTCAACATGGCGTAGCCTTTGAGCGCTGCGATGACCTCTGTGGTTTCGGTTTTATACGAAGCGGGAAGTCCGCACGCGATCAAAACCGTCCTGGAATCAAGTTCCCTCTTCATAAAATCGACAAAAGGCTCTTTCATGGAAACGCTCCTGAAGGCTCGCTACGCAATGTAGGCAAAGGCAAGTTCAAAATATTTTTTCGCCGTTTGAATCGCTATGTCCTTTTTCTCCCTGTCGATGGATTCGTCGTCGAGCTGAAAGCTGTTCACTTTTCCACGGACAAATGCACGATAGATTTTATAAAATGTGAGGAGGGATTTCACATCTTTTTCGCCTGCAAGCACGCAATAGTGTTCCCAAAGGGCCTCTGCGAATCTTTCGCCTCCGTGGTATTCCAGATCCATTAACAGGAACGCAACGTCGGAGAGCGCGTCGCTGTACCGAAACCTGTCGTTGAATTCAATACAGTCGAAGATCGCAGGGTCCTCCGAAAGACAGATGTGTTCCATATGGAGGTCTCCGTGACAATCCCTGATTTTTCCCTGCGTGATACGGTCTAGAAAAAGCGCTTCGTTATGCGCATAAAACTCCTCCGTCCACCTCTTGAGAGCATTGAATTCCTTTTCGGCAATGGTCACGCCGATGTAGTTGGAGACCTGGGAAAAATTTTCATCGGTGTTGACTTTCACCATCGAAGGGGCCCCGAATCGATCGATTTCGGCATTCCTGAGGGCACTCCGATGGAACTTTACAAGGGATTCTGACACGCTCTTCAAGTGCTCCTCGGTGAGTTGCCCTTGCTGAAATAGTGATTTCATCAAGAGTTCTTGGGGAATCCGCTTCATCTTCACCGCATAGTCCGCAATCTCCCCTGAGGTTTCTCTGAGGCTATATCCGTTCTCGGTTCGTCTCACGGGCAGTACACCCACATACAGGTTCTTTGCGAGTCTCCTGTTGAGCTTGACTTCCTGTTGGCAGTAATAGTGTCTCTTCTCGAGGGTCGTGAAATCCAGAAATCCGAAATTTACCGGTTTCTTGACCTTGTAGACAAATTCATCTCCGACGAAAACCATGGAAATGTGCGTCTGAACGACAGACACGGTTTCAGTGGAATCCGGCAGAGAAGCGGGATTTTTAAGGTCCTCGATGATGGTGGACATCACTATTTACCGTCAAACTTAAATCCGAATTGCTCCGCCACATAGAGGGGTACGTGGACCGTGCCCATCATGATCGGTTGCTGATGGCAATCCGATCCCCCCGTGACCATCAAGCCCTCTCGCCTGGCAAAGTCCAGATAAAAGGCGGTGGTTTTTCTGTCGTGTCTCGTATGCCAGCATTCGATTCCATCGAGATGCGCCAACATGTCCTCTTTAATGATCTGAAGCTGTTCTTCAACCACACCCGTGAGGGACGCAAGAGAGGTTCCGTTGGGATCATTGGGATGGGCCAGCACCAATTTGCCCCCTGCCCCTCTGATCAATTTGGAGGCCTCTTCAAGGGAGACCGGCATTTTAGGCACGTCGCATTTGACAAGATACCTGTCGAATGCCTCTTGTTTGGTGGACACGATCCCTTTCTCGACCATGTAGTTTGCAATATGTGGACGACCAAAAGTACCTTCCACCGTCTCCTCGATGGCCTCAAGGTCCACGTGGGTGAAAGGTTTCAAGTGCTCTTTGACCAGTTCTTCATTGATTTTTTCCAACATGCTTTCCGCCCTCAACCTCCGATGCCGTTTCAGTTCCCCGATTTTTTGCTCGAGCGCGTGATTATGAAAATCGTATTGATACCCGAGAACGTCGAGGGAGACCGATTTCCCTTTTTTGTAACCAGGATGTGAGAATGTAATATTCAACTCCACCCCGGTGATATAGTAAAGGCGATGCCGATCCGCTAAAACGGCGATCGACTCCTGGCATTCAATGGAATCGTGATCCGTGATGGAGATCACCTTGATGTTCCTCCGACGGGCCTCCTCCAGAATGAACGAGACACTTTGCTTTCCGTCGGAGCAATCCTTGGAGTGGATGTGTAGATCGATTTTCATGGATGCAAACCATATTTCTGCAAGTATCGATTCTTTTTTAACGCACGGGCTGGAACAGGTCAAGATGAAAAGAGAAAGCGCAACCATTCTGCTCCGCCGTTCCGGCTTGACTTTTCGGAAAGCTTGCCGTAAGCAATTCAAGGATGGGCACGAGTTCATTGCGGGATTAGAAAACCGCCATTCATAGCCTTCATCTCGGCGAGTCGATATCGCCCTTTCAGGAAATTCGCAATGAAGGAAGGGAGCTTACTACAAAGGATAGAGGAGACTTCTCATTTTTTGGCATCCAGGCTGTCCAGTTCACCGAGAATCGGGTTGATCACCGGGACCGGGCTAGGGTCTCTCACGGATCGCATGACGGTGGATTTCCGTCTGCCATACGGTGAAATTCCTGATTTCCCCACTTCCACCGCCGAGGGGCACAAAGGCACCTTGGCGGTGGGAAACATCAGCGGGAAATGCTTGGTCGCCATGGAAGGCCGCTTTCACGCGTATGAGGGATACAGTCTGGGCGAAGTAACCTTCCCCGTAAGAGTGATGGCCATGCTCGGCATTGAATATCTGTTCATATCCAGCGCGGTGGGCGGACTGAATCCTCAGTTCGAAAAGGGGGACTTGATGGTGGTCACGGATCATATCAATTTGAGCGGGGCGAACCCTCTGGCAGGGCCGAACCTGGAACGCTTCGGTCCCCGTTTTCCGGATATGAGTCAAGTCTACGATCGTGATACTGTGGGTCTTGCGAGGAAAAGTGCTTTGGATCTCCGAATTCCTCTTAGACAGGGGGTTTATGTGGGAGTAATGGGCCCCAGCCTTGAAACCCCTGCGGAGACTCGTTTTTTGAGGATGATCGGAGCAGACTGCGTTGGAATGTCCACGGTTGCCGAAGCGATTGTGGGAGCGCACTGCGGTCTGAAGATCCTGGCGATCGTTGTGATTACAAATGTAAACCTTCCCGACTGCATGACAAAGATCTCCGTGGAGGAGGTCATCCGCACTGCACAAGAAGCCGGGACCGATCTCGCAGCGCTCTGGGAAAGAATTATTGCAGGGTTGCCTGCTTGAATCCAGCATTACCGGACTTCCCTCGATTCGTTGTTTGAGATTCTCTTCAAGAAAAATCCAAAATCGCCCTCAAGACCTCTCGCTTCCTTGCGCACTCAAAGGCCCGGCTCACCCGCTCCATTGGTTACGTGGCCGTGATGAGCCCTCTGAGAGGCATATCAGGGTCCGATTCCGACCTTTTCAGCCACAGTTCAAAACCTCCGCAAAGCGAACCAAGCAACCTCTGTTCATGTGTTCATGGCCACGATTCGCTCATAGGAAGGCGGAGGCATTTCCAGGAGCACTGGATTGGATCGGCTTTCGCCTGGAGAAAGCTCGGCTCCAGCAGGCTTCATTGAATCGAAGTGTCGTTTTGTGATAAAGTAGAATTCGCTGAGATTTGCGCGGTCGGATTTTGTTTCTTCGAAAAACAGCATGGAAGATCGGGAAATTGAGCGAGAGGTTGATTGTGGAAGAGTTCGATATTATGCTAGTAAACGGCACCATCCTTACAATGGATTCAAATAACACGATCGTTGAGAAAGGGGTGCTGGGTATCCTCGGCGATTGTATTGACCACCTGAGCGAACACGGGAAATCCTCTTTTCATTCAAAGAAAATCATCGACGCAAGAGGCGGTTTGATTCTTCCAGGGCTCGTAAACGGTCACACACACGCAGCCATGAGCCTTTTCAGGGGTCTTGCCGATGACCTTCCCCTGATGGACTGGCTGAACCATTATATCTTCCCTGTAGAAAGCAAGATGGATGCGGATTTCGTGCACACGGGGACCTTGCTCGCCTGCGCCGAGATGATCATGAGCGGTACAACGACCTTTTGCGACATGTACCTCTTTGAGGATGAAGTGGCAAAGGCGGCGCGGAAGGCGGGCATGAGGTGCCTCGTGGGCGAGGTTCTCTATGATTTTCCTTCTCCCAACTATGGACCCATGGCAATGGGGATTTCATACACCGAATCCCTCATTGAAAAGTGGAAAGGCGATCCTCTCGTCTCCATTGCGGTGGAGCCGCATTCCTTGTACACGTGCAGTCCTCATCTGCTTGTAATCTCCAATGAGCTCGCCCGGAAACACGCAGTGCCACTCATCGTTCATTTGGCGGAGACGTTGAACGAGGTGGAAGAGGTAAAAAAGAGATATGGGAAGAGCCCGGTCGAACATCTCGGGTCGCTGGGCCTTCTGGGACCTCATCTGATTGCGGATCATGGGGTACATCTTGAGGATTCAGAGATCCTGTCTCTCGCCGAGCGCGGGGTAAGCGTCGTCCACAACCCGGAGAGCAATATGAAACTGGCAGCCGGTATCGCACCGATACCCAAACTGCTGTCCCGGGGAGTTACCGTAGGTCTCGGAACGGACGGCTGCGCATCCAACAACAACTTGGACCTCTTCTCGGAAATGGACATGGCTGCCAAGCTCCACAAGGTACATGCTCTGAATCCAACGGTTATGGACGCCCTTACCGTTTTGAGAATGGCCACAATCGAAGGAGCCAAGGCCTTGGGACTCGGAAACACCACGGGTTCGTTGGAAATCGGGAAAAAGGCGGATATCCTTATCCTGGACACGGCCAAGCCGCATTTGACGCCCATGTATAACCCCTATTCCCATCTGGTTTATGCAGCCAAGGGACATGATGTGACTCATAGCATCATCAACGGACGGCTTGTCATGGAAAATAGGGAACTCAAGACACTGGATTTGTTTGAGGTTATGGCAAAGGCCAGGGAGAAATCCTGGCAGGTTCGATCGTGGCTGCTCAAAGGGTGACAGGCATGCACGGGAAGAATCACAGATTTGTTGCACTGGGAAGCCGGCTGCGCGGAGTCCCCGAGGTTCAAACCCTCGGTGTGAAGCCGAACTTCCTGGAGTATACTCCTCAAGAACGAGCGCTGATTTTCGGCGCCGATGTGGTCCTCTTCCCCACACAAAATTACGCACAGTTTCTTACAACGATGGAAAAGAGAATTTTTCCCAGTCTGGAGACCCACCTCTATGCGGATGAAAAAATCAAGCAAACCACCCTCTTTCATATGCTTGGAATTCCGCATCCTCGCACAAGAATCTATTATCATCTTCATCACCACGAAATCACGAAAGATTTCTCTTTTCCTTTCGTGGGGAAACTGCCGCGCTGCTCTGCCCGGGGACGCGGGGTCTTCAAAATCAAGGACGGGGAGGACCTGAATAGATATCTGCGGCTGACCAAGGTCGCCTACATTCAGGAATACCTGCCCCACGACCGTGACTTGCGCGTCGTGCTTATCCAGTATCAACCTGTTCTGGCGTACTGGCGTATAAGCGCTGCGGGCGAATTCAGGACGAACCTTTCGCAGGGAGGCCAAATCAACTTCGACCGTATTCCCATTGAGGGAGTGAGGGTTGCTGAGAAGTGTGCCAAAAGATGCAAGTTCGACGACGTGGGGATGGATCTGATCCATTCCCACGGGAACTGGTACGTGATCGAAGCGAACATGAAATACGGACGAAAGGGGCTAAAAACGCTCGGTTTAGACCTGAAGGAAATCACGCGGCGAATGGTCGTTTTCGGATTTTCTTTGGATCGGGCGCTCTCCTTTGGGGAGCACTCGTCGATTCAGTCCGGTTAACCTGGATGCTTCGCAGGCAATACCGGAAAAGACGTGTGACGGTGAAAAGGGAAAATGCTCGACCCTGACAGTGGGGGGGGTGTTCTTCACTGATGAAATCGAAAAAAAGGAAAAGATTTGTTCTTCTCTTGGTTTGTCTTCTCCTGGCAATTTCCTCCTGCTACGTCTATTACGTGTACCATAAGCTCAGTGCCGAGACCGCGAACCGGATCCGCAAAGGGGCCATCGAAAATATCATAGCCTCGGAAAGCCCGGTCTATTTTGACGACGAGAAGACGCCCATCGGGGTCTTCTTCGAAAAAACCCACAGAAACTACATTCCTTTTGAGGAGATTCCCAAGATCTTCGTGAAGGCCATCGTTGCTGCGGAAGACGCAAATTTTTTCTCTCACCATGGGTTTGAACCAAAGTCCATCATCCGGGCTCTATGGGCCAACGTAACGGCTGGACGGGTGGTCCAGGGGGGAAGCACGATCACCCAACAGACCGCCAAGAATATCTTCAAGCGGGAAATGCGATCCTACAAAGCCAAATTCAAGGAACTCGTACAGGCTGCCCTTCTCGAGAGAAAATATACCAAAGAGGAAATCCTTGAGATGTATGTGAATCAGTTCTTCGTAACCGGTTACGGTAAGGGGCTCGGAATTGCAGCTCAGTATTTTTTCGACAAGGAGGTAAGGAACCTCAATTTGGTGGAGGCAGCCTTTATCGCAGGGTCCGTCAAAGGCCCCAATCTCTACAACCCCTTTATTAAAAAAAACGAGGCGGAAAGGGAGGAGGCAAGACGGCTGGCAAAGCAGAGGAAGGACTACGTCCTGACCAACATGTACAGAAAGGATTTCATTACCCAGGAGGAGTACACGGAGGCGAAGGAACGAGAGGTCCCCTTCAAGCAGGGAAATATTACGTACCAGTTAAACGTGATTCTGGACTATATTCGCGAGCAGTTGGAATCAAACTACTTCAGGAAAATCCTCCAGGAACAAGGCGTAGACAACGTGGCCACATCTGGAATCCGTATCTACACTTCGATTAACAGGGAGATCCAGAATGCGGCCCTGAGAAGTCTTCGCACCCATCTGCCTCTGATGGATGCACAGTTAGGCGGCTGCGGTCCCCGGAAAATGGATGAAATTTGGCTGGAAATGCTTGCACCAGGTTCCAAGAAAGATGGGAGCAACCTGCCGTTTCTCGCACGAATCACCCAGATCAATCCTTCCAGCGACAAGGAGCCTCTCCTGGTGGCTTGGGACGACGGGGGTGGGATCATCGATGTCGATGGACTCAGACCCTTAGGCGAAGCGTGCCTAAAATCGAAAGGCCAACGTCAGACCGGCTTTAATAAAGAGGAGGTTTCCTCCTTTTTGAAGTCCCTTGAGGTAGGAGATCTGGTGCCTGTAGAAAGAATGACTGTCTCTGAGGCCGACGGAACGGCAAAACTGCTTCTTACGAGGATTCCTGAAATCGAGGGGGGGCTCGTGGTGCTACATCACGGGATGATCAAGGCCATGGCAGGAGGTTACTTCAACCATTTTTTCAATCGGGCTGTTGACGCAAAACGTCAAATAGGCTCCATGTTCAAGCCCATCGTGTACACGGCTGCGTTGCAGCTGAAGTGGAACAGCCTGGATGCCCTACAGAATTTCAGGGACGTATTTCCGTTTCAGGGGACGTTCTATCTTCCCCGGCCGGATCATCCGCCGCAGAGCCCTGTCGTATCGATAGCGTGGGCAGGTGCAAAGTCTGAAAATTTGGCTACCGTGTGGCTGCTCTATCACCTCACCGACCATCTCAATTTGAGTGAGTTCAGAGAGATTGTGGATCTGGTGGGGCTCAGCCGAAAAAAGGATGAATCTGAATCGCAATACATACACCGGATCAGGGACCAATGCGGTGTTGTGGTGGACACCGCGGCGATCATGGATGCTGCTTTCGAGGAGGCAAAAAAGGAGATTGAATCCGACGTTATCTTTGGAGGATACGAAGACTACGAAAAGATCAAAAGGAATTTGAAACGGTTACATTTTCGGTTCGAAAAAGGCGCACTGAACGAGGAGGACCCGGAAGAGCGGGGGATCGGCAGGTTTAGCTATGAAAGACTTCAAAGCCTCAACCGAAGGATGAAGGAGCAGGCGGCAAAAATCAGGCGTATCTTCGAAGAGAATGCCCGAGGGGCGGCGACCTCTCCCCCAATTGAGTCCCTCTCCTCCACGATCCTGTCCTTCTATGTGGACCCAGAGAGTGGAGAGCGAGGCGATAGGCTGGTATACCTGGAAGACCGTGATTTGCTGTCCCAAATTCCCTTGGCGCGCCTTCCGTTAGAGTGGCTCAACAAAAGAGGCGGGACTTTGCCACTGGAGAAAATATGGGTCGATGGCCTCCTTCCATCCGGAATCCTGGATCTGCTTCTGGAGCACACAAACAGGAATTTCAGGAAACTTGTCCAAATGGATCGGTATGGTTTTGAACTCCTATCCAAGATCAGGGACTTCAGAACCCTTGTTCATCTCTATTATGTGATCCATCTTTCGAAACAAATGGGCATTTCCACCAACCTGGACCCCGTTTTGTCTTTTCCCCTGGGTTCAAATGCCGTCAGCATCCTGGAAACCGCTCTGGCTTACCAGACGATGATGAACGGAAAGGTTTATCCGGTCACTGAAGAAGCGGATTCGACCATGATGGCCCCCATCATCACGAAAATCGTTGACAGGGAGGGAGAGATTCTCTGGGAGTACAAACCCGAACCAAGAAGGGTTCTGTCCGGCGGGGTTTGTGCAGGGCTGAGTGAAATCCTGAGAGAGGTGATGGAAACAGGAACGGGAAGTAGAGCGGGAGGTTCGGTGCAGGCGGTTTTCCATGAGGGGGGAGAGAAAATCGGGGTCCCCATCCCCTCCTTTGGAAAAACCGGGACAGCAAATCGGTTCACAAACTCCAGCTTTGCCGGTTTCATTCCGGGCACCGACGAGCAGACCCACCAGCTGGATCTTATGAGCGGCTACGTGATTGCGGCTTATGTGGGCTATGATGACAATCGACCCATGAAGAGTGATCATGTCGTCATCTATGGCGCATCCGGGGCGCTACCTGTCTGGTTGGATACGGCAAACGCCGTTGTGAATATGGATCGGTACAGAGAAAATCTGCAGCCTGCGGACCTTGCATTCGGCGTGTGGGTGAACCCTGCCTTAAAGCGAGGGGCATTTGTCCCGGTGCCTGTTTCTCCCGTCTCGGGCCTCCCTGTGAATAGAGATATGGAAAGAAACGGCCCTTCATTCACCAGAAACCTCAACGTATTCTCTCAGGCGGACCTCGATGATTCTTTGCGACTGAAACGGCAGTTTGAGCCGACGAGAGGAGAAGGGATGTGATAAAGAGAATCGCTACCGCACTGGTTATTTCATTCCTGTCTTTCCATGGATGCGCTCCACTCAAGGAGCAAAGGGTGGTCGTCGAACCCAGGGCTCATGTGAAACCTCTGTTTCCTGTGCAACTGGTAGATCAAAAAATCGATTGGCTTGAGCAGACCTCAAAACGCGAGGACCTCACAGAGTCGGAAAGAGCGGTCATCGCGCAACTCCTCAAAACTTACAATTTGGTGAAAAGAGTCGCCTTCAAGCCTATGACCGAGGAGGAATACCGAGTGCTCAGCGAATCCCTTTTCCAAAGCCTAACCCTTATCGACGAAACTTCCCTCTCGGAAAAGCATCAGTCGGCTCTTTCCCGGTCCGACGCGATCAATCTATTTGCAAGAAAGAGGGAAAAGATTTTGAGCGCCTACCGATTGGGAGATTCAAAAACTGTGATCCGCGAGTCCATGGAGTTGAAAACAATACTTGGACCGGAGGCTTTGATTCCTGAAGTGGCCCTTGTTCTGGCCCTGGCTTTGGCGAAGGAGGGGATGGAGCAGGAGGCAATTGAGCTTGCAGAAGGCATCGTCGATGAGCTCAAAGGTCGCCCTGACCTCGGCTTGCTTCTGATACACATTGCAAAGTGGCATCTGAACCTGGGAGATAAAGCAAAGGCTCAGGAAATCTATGAGAGGCTAGCCGATGAGCTCGCCGAGGAGAGGAGACTTCTCACCGAGCTCAGAGAGAATATGACCACCACCGTCCAACCCATCCCCAGAGAAGGCGGGGCTACAGGAAAAGAACCCCCCCTTTCCATGGAACCGTTACAACCGGAAAGTCAGATGGGAAAAGTCCTTCAAAGGGTTGATTCCCTGGTTGAAAAGCATGAATACGATCAAGCAAAGCTCCTCTTGATAAGATACAGGCTCAGACATGAGGAGGACCCCGAGCTTGCAATCATAGAAAGGGCTTTGAGAAACGTGGAAAGATCCGAACGGGTTCACGAAAAGGAACAGCTCTCGAAGGAGGCCTACCGCCAGGAAATGATCGAAATCGCCAAGGGGCTCATTGAACAGGAGGAATACCAGGAGGCCCTCGAAAAACTCCATGAACTCCAACAGGCTCAAGGGATGACCTCTGAGTCAGAGGCATTGCAGGAACGGGCCGTGGAGGGGGTGATCAATCGAGAGAGGAACCGCGCAGCGAAGCTCTTCCTGGCCGCCAGGAAGACCAACGACCCCGCAAAAAAAGAGGAATACCTCCGTGCCTGCTATGAGATCCTTAAACCTTTAGTCGATAAATATCCTTCATCTCCTTTAAATGAGAAAATAAAATCTCACATTCAAAGGGTTGAGGAAGAGCTGGATCTCGCCAAAAGGAAAACGCCTTGAAAACTCCCAAGGCTTCCTTCGGTTTTCCTGCAGGAGACTTTTTTCCAGAAAGGCGTGGGCTTTCATGAAACGGCGGAAGAATCTCGGAGCGGTTCAGGTTGTGGGTCTTGGACAGGCTTGCGTAGACTATCTGGGGACCCTTCCCTGCTTCCCTCGGGAAGATGCAAAAGTGGAGCTTTCCCACCTTCGGGTCTTGTGTGGAGGGCCGGCCTCCACGGCCCTGGTCTCTTTGTCTCGTTTAGGCATTTCGACCGCGTTTCTGGGATCCGTGTCGGATGATTTCTTCGGAAAAGAGATTGTGAAGAATTTACAGCGACAGCAGGTGAATCTTTCCCGACTGAAGATCACACCGGGCTACACCTCTCAGTTCGCCTTTATCGCCGTCACATTGGGCAGCGGGAACCGGACGATTTTCTGGCACAGGGGAAGCGTACCTCCTCTGGCACCTGAGGATGTGGATCTTCGAGCCTTTCCCAACGCACGGATTCTCCATGTGGATGGTTTGATGGTTAAAGCGGCCGCGGAGGCTGCTCGCCAGGCCAAGCAACAGGATATGAAGGTCGTCATGGATGCCGGGACCATGAGGGAAGGCAGCCTGGAAGTGGTTTCTGCGGCGGACGTGGTGATTGCTTCAGAAGGATTCGCCGCCCCTCTGGTGGGAGCTAAAAGCTCTCCTGAAAAGGCGCTTCAAGCCTTGAAACGGCTGGGTCCGGATCAAGTGATCATTACTTTGGGAGCCAGGGGGAGCATTGGTCTCGAAGGGAGCCGACCGGTTCGTCAGGAGGCTTTTTCGGTCAGCGCTGTGGACACCACCGGCGCCGGGGATGTGTATCATGGAGCATACATCTACGGGCTTCTTCAGCACTGGGATATGATGAAATGCATGCGGTTCGCCTCTGCGGCTGCGGCACTCAAGTGCACCCAAACAGGCGCCCAGAGCGGTATCCCCGACATGAAAACCATCCTCGATTTCCTGAAGGGATGATGGCTTTTACAGGATTGCTTCTCATTTTCCCGGCCATCGAGCTTGGCGGTCGGGACTTCCGGGAAGCATTTTTCTCTTCATCTCCCTATAGGCTATTTCCATGAGGGGTTTCAGATTCACGGTATCGGCGGTGTTATACTGAATCAACAGGCCCAGGGCATTTTCGTCTCCCCATTGATAGGCCTTCCACAGGACTACGGCATCGTAGCCGTCCATTCCCTCGATATCGGGATCGCGCCCGAGGCCGAGCCTTTTCTCGATTCTTTTGAGTCCGCCACCGTAACCGAGTCTTTTCAAAAGAAACCGAAGGTCGATATGCGCAGCGGGCAAGGACACATTGGGAAACCAGCGCCGTAGGAAAGGAAGATCAAAAACGGTTCCGTTGAAGCTTATCACCAGTTCGTATTGAGCAATGGCCGCTTCGAACTCATGCAGATTGATTCCGTTGACAAAGCTACGAACTTGCCTTCCGTCATAAAGGCCTATGACGGTAATCTCCTCGAGTCCCTGGAATCCGCCACTGGTTTCGATGTCAAGGTAGACGGCCCTTTCCTCGAATGCCTGGAATAATCGCCACAGCTCTCCGGCGGGCAGGCGATCCTTGAAAAAGTGAATATCTTTCCGATGGGCCTTGGAAGCTTCCAGATCCTGCCTGACGATTTCATCCCGCGCCACTGAGAATATGGTATTTTCATGAGCGAGAAAATGCTGCCAGGTATGAATGCCCCGCTCCCATAATCTCTGTTCCGTCTTTTGTCCGATCCCCTGTATATGGATAAAAGTTCTTTGAAGCATAACTTCCTTCGACGGCGCCGGCGCTGAACGGCGCGCAAGACCTTTTTATAGCCTTCGCAGGTACCTTTTTGCAACCACTCCGTAAACAGCGAGATTGAGGCAGACGAAAAGAATGACACCCAGCCTTATCACCTCCTCCGGAAAATCCGGATAGATGACGATCTCCAAATAGTGGAAAATAAAGGATCCGGGGTAAGTTCCCTTGTGAGCCGATCGAAGCAAAACATTTTCCAGATAGGTTAGCGGGCAATACCATCCCAGGAGATTCAGAAGCAGGGAGAATATAAGGCCCCCCAAATGCAGCCAGGCCAATTTGGATCCCTTTACGACAAAAATCACGCCTACGAAGAGGAATAGAATCCATAGGAAGTGAACAAACATGGTCAGTTCTGCGAGAATCTGATACATCGCTTAACCCCAGAGGAGGGGTGAGGTCCAATGGGTCGGGGATCACGCTGGACGGTCCGTCATTACCTGTCCAGATCAGAAGATCAAAAGGTGAACTTGCCATTTTCGTAGATCACCGTTTTTTTACCATGGGCCAAGTAAGCTGTGACGACTTTCTTTTCGGTATTCACCAGGTCCCAGTGAAGCGCAGAATCGTTAAAACCCAGCTTGCGTTTCATTTCCCTGGTAAGTTCCTGTACGTTTCCCCTATAGGAATCCGAGTATGAGGACCCCACCGCCAGGTGACAATTTCCAAAGGCTCCCCCATGGTTTTCATCGTAAAGGGTGTTTGCCATAAACCTCTCAATCCTGGAGAATCGCCTGTCGGTGAGGGAGAACTCCCCTACCCTGCATGCGCCCTTATCCATGGTAAGTTGATTACGGAGAAAGTCCTCTCCCTTTCTGGCCTCTATTTGAACGGCCGAACCTCTCTCAAAGACGAGCCGCATTCCCTCAACGTAGTTCCCGCTGCGAAAGGAAGGCAGGTTGGAGTAGTAGATGCCTTCTGTTCCCCGCCAGTCCGGAGAGAGAAAAATCTCAAAGCTGGGGATATTGTGACCTGAGATGCCGATCCATTTTCGGTTTTTTCCGGGTGTGATTTTCAAGTCTATGTTTTCCGATTCAATATGGTAGAACTTCACGTCCATTTGATTGAGCCATTGCTTGATACCCAAGGCGTCTCTATGAATCCCTTTCCAGATCCGGACCGGCTCCGGCTTGTCCAGGTAGCAGGCCCTCAGGATCTGGTCGGTGTACTGTCTCGTGGAGAGCTTCGCGTGCTTCGCCAGTTCCTGGGTTGGCAGGGTGCAAAGTGTCCATGAGTATTCTCCTGTCTCCTCCCTCCTTTGCAGGATATCACGCAGAGGTTTTCGAGCCACGGTGGCCTTGCCGATCTTTTTCGGATCCACGTGCCTCAGATGGGTGATCGACTCCGGAGCATGAAGGTAGATGTTTCCATGAATACCCTCACAGAGCTCCTTCTCCCCCGGTGCTAAAAAGACCAGTTGCTTTTGGTGGGCTTTCTCGAAGAAATGACGTTCCATCACGGTTGTCCCCACGGGCCGTATGATTGGGTTCAGGTCAAGATCAAGGAGTTTCGCATGGAGAATCTCAGCCATTTTGATGGCCGGCAGATCCAATCGAACCAGGATAATTTCATTTTTTCTCAGACGCCTCTTTTTTGCCGTCTCCAGCCCCCACAGCAGTACATCCGAGTATTTTTCCATCTGCGTCTTCGTCAACATCATTTCCCTCCGCTCTGCATTTGTAATCGATCACAGGGTGATGGGGGCTTTTCTAAAGTGACTGTCGAAGATCCCGCCCGCCGTATTGGCGGGGCCCGGAAGGTTCGGACCGGAAGAAAAGCCAGCATCACCAGTACAGCTTACATGCGACTACCCCGTGATCGCTTACCTGCATTCTATCTTTCCAGAAACGTTGGTGGAATTTCCTTCCGGGGAATCAAGGATCGCACCCGACCGTTCAGAAGGAGTCCGAGCCCCAGGATCATATCTTCTCCCAGAAAGAGGATCACATAGCCGTCCTCAAGCACGGCCGGGAAAGTCAGTTCCTCACCGGCTAAAAGCTTGCAGAGCTGGCGCCTGTCGATCTGAAATTTTGCCCTTATGGCCATGTGGCCGAAACACTGGATCAATCTAGTGCTCGGCTTGACAAATCTTCCCACCTTCTGGAAGGCCCTCATGCCCACCCGGGATACCTTGAGCTTCGAGACGTGCTGGATTCCCGGGGAATGTCTCACAAAATGCCAGCTTTTACTGCCTTTGAAAAGAAGGTACCTGTCAAAAGCGCTTTTCGGGATTCCAAATCGTTTCTCCATATGGGAAAGGATTCTGTGTCTTTCATTTTCTTCGACCAATTTTGGCCATGAAGAATCCCACTGAATCGACGCGGTGGGGGTAGAATCTGATGGCCCGTCGAATCTGTCTGTCATATCTTCCACCTTTCCATTCCAGGATTCCGGGGTCTTGAGGAAGGTCCAAATGCATTGGGATCAGCCGGGCGTCTCGATTTTCCAGGAGGAAATGAACCACGCACTCGTTCTCTTCAGGATTGTAGGTGCAGGTCACATAGAGCATTTCTCCATCATCTTTCAGTAGATCAAAGCCCCTCACAATGATTTTTTTTTGAAGCTCAGCAAGTTTTTGTTCCTGCCGGACTTCCCGGGGAGGCGCATCTTTGCCTGGGCTTCTGTACTTTCCCTCCGAGGAACAGGGAACGTCCGCGAGCACATAGTCAAAGCGTTGTTTCAGTGGAAACTGCTCTGCCTGGTAAGATGTAATCACGGCGTTCATCACTCCCAGCCTGCTGAGGGTGTGGCCAAGGGGGCTTTGCCTCCTCTTATGCGGCTCATTCGCGATGATAAGGCCACTGTTTTCCGTCAACTGGGCCAAGTGCGATGTTTTCCCCCCTGGAGCCGCACACATATCTAAAATCGCTGAATCTTTTTTTGGGCAAAGAGCGATCCCCGGCAAGCAAGAAGTCAGAGCCTGAGGATGAATGTGGCCCAAGAAATACTCGATCGATTTTCCGAGGGAATCCAACTCCGATAGGACCACATGGAGGGTATCGTCCTTTTCCATACTCCTCTGGACCCGTATTCCCCTTTCCTGGAATCGGCGGATGAGCGTTGCCGATTCAACCTTCAGGCGGTTGATCCTGAAATGTTTGGGGAGTGGCTTTCCCAGGGCCTCCTGAAAATCGGAGAATTCAGGGATGATTTCCCGGTAACGTTGGAAGCTTTCTGTCATGTTTTGTGTCGTGTTTGCTGAAGACCGACGAACAGGTTTTTGGACGGCGCACTTTCAAGCATCTTTGTCGCGCCCGTGCCGGCGACTACCTTCCGATGATATGATTGGCGACCACCATCCTCTGGATTTCCGACGTCCCCTCATAGATGGTTAGAACCCTTGCATCACGGTAATATCTTTCAACGGGGAACTCCTTGGTATATCCGTAACCACCGTGGATCTGCAGGGCCCGGTAGGCCACCTCGTTGGCCATTTCCGAGGCGAACACCTTTGCCATGGAAGCTGCAGCGGAAAAATTTTCTCTTCGATCTTTCATGGCCGCCGCGTTAAAGGTCAACAACCTGGCCGCCTCGATCTGGATGGCCATGTCGGCGATCATCCATCGAATTCCCTGGAATTGGGCGATAGGTTTGTTGAATTGAATTCTCTCTTTTGCGTAACTTGTGGCGGCATCCAGGCAGGCCTGCGCCAAGCCGACCGACTGAGAGGCGATACCGATCCGACCGCCGTCAAGAGAGGTCATTGCAATCAGAAACCCGTCCCCTTCCTCCCCGAGGAGATTCTCTGCGGGCACTCTGCACTCCTCGAAAATTAACTCCACGGTATCCGAGGCGCGAAGCCCCATTTTGTCCTCTTCTCTCCCCACGTCAAAGCCAGGAGTCCCCTTCTCCACCACGAAGGCACTGATCCCGCGGTGTCTCTTCGACCTGTCCGTGACAGCGGTCACCACCGTGATATCCGAGTTCTTTCCGGACGTGATGAATACCTTCGTGCCGTTGATGACATAGGTATTCCCGTCTCTAAAGGCCCGCGTCTTTTGGCTGACCGGATCCGAGCCGGCACCGGGTTCCGTCAAGGCGAAGGATCCCAGGTTTTTCCCGGCGGCGAGAGGTTTCAAGTAGTTTTCTTTGAGATAGTCGGAGCCAAAAACATAGATCGGTCCGCAAGCCACGGAATTGTGAACAGACATGACAACGGCAGTGGAGGCACACGCATAGGCGATCTCTTGCAGGGCCACGGAATAACTCACCGTATCCACCCCCGCGCCGCTGTAATCGAGGGGAACGGTCATGCCCATGAGGCCAAGCTGCCCCATTTCCTTTACGATTTCCGCAGGGAATTGTCCGGTTCGATCTCGATGAGCGGCCCCTGGAAGGATGACTTCGCGAGCGAACTCTCTGACCATTGCCTGAATCATTCGCTGCTCTTCTGTCAGCTGATATGCCATGCTGCCTCCGCCTTCAGCTTACCCGAGGTCCATCTTGAAAGAGCGTGGGATCGAATGCGTCTGAGCGAGGAGGGTCTCGTCGGCTCAAGTTTTCACTCGCCTATCGCGGCGCCTTGTCCCGCTGAGTTTGTAACGAAGGCGAAAGCCCGCCGGGCGAAGCCGCGTTTCCCCCGCCATCGTTCTTCAAAGGCGGTTTCCGCCCGCTTTTGCCGCAGCTGCTTCCCACGGTCGGAGATAGCGCCGGGTGAGGTTCACTCTTCGGGGTGAATCCTGCCGAGCAGCTAAGGCGTATACAGAACCACAAGGAGTTCTGCTTTTTCCGAGCTGAGGTTCCTTAACTTATGGACAATAGAGGAATTGAAATGGAGGGATTGATCAGAATCAAGAACATTTCTGTTATCACCAACCATCACCTCGATTTTCCCTTTGATGACATAAATAAATTCCTCGCCCAGGTGCTGGTAGCTAACCCCTTTGTGAACAGACTTGGGATCGATGAACACCTTAAAGGCTTTCAGATGCTTGTGTCTGGCTTCCGGCGTCAACGTTCGGTATGTGTATGCCTCGGTCCTTTTCTGGTAGTCCTCGGCTGACTGCTTGTCTTCGCGTATCTTCTCTTCTCTCAAGAGAACACTTGAGTCAATTTCGAGAGCCCTGGAAAGTTGGAGGATGACCGATACAGGAGGAATCGTCACCCCCTTTTCCACCTGGGAAATATAGTTTGTGGCCAGCCCAGTTTCATTGGCTAGATTCTTCAGAGAAAGCTTTTTCTGCTTTCTCAGCTTCATGAGTCTCTTGCCAATCGGCAACGGGTCGGTTTTACGCGGCATCGAGCCCCTCCAGGTTTCAAATTCTACTTTAAATTTTCGCCTTTAGTCATTCGTATCCTGTATCTTTCCTGTACTCTTGTATGCGGTCATCATGCGGTATATGAACCCCACCAACAGGGTGGCGCTGATAAGGATGATGAGATTTGAGGAGAAAAAGGTGAGGACAAACCACGAGGGGTCTTTGAGCTGGTAAGCCGCGATAAGGAGATGTATTCCAAAGGCGAGGAAAAAAAGGCCCATCAAAGAGAGAAAAACCTGTTTTATCCACCAAAAAATGGTTGCCATCGGAATCATGCCTCGATTTCAACGCGCTTTGTCGTCCAACGCAGAGCCCAACTTGGAAACCAGAAGACTGTCACAGGCGGTGTAAGGATCAATCCGCTCTTCCATAATGGACTCCACGGCTTCGTCAAATTCACCGGTATCGATAAGCTTATGGATCACACTTTCAACGATCCGGTTTTTGACCATTTCAATCAATTCCTCACGGACCCGATCCCTTCTTTTTCTAAAATCCAAACCTCCAAACGCCTCCAGAAGGTGATGTCGATGTTTCTCGATCGCTTCCAGAAGCTCATCCACGCCCTTGTCGAATACGGCTTGAGCCTTAATGATAGGAGGTTTCCAGCCGCCTCCCTCGTTGTTCTTCTGGTCCATATCGATCATCATTCTGAGATCGCTCAGCGTCTTGTCTGCGCCCTCCCGATCCGCCTTGTTGATTAGGAAGATGTCCCCCGCCTCGAGAATTCCCGCTTTAATGGCTTGAATGTCATCACCCATGCCAGGAATGACAACGATGACCGTGGTGTGGGCGCTTCTGACCACGTCCACTTCATCCTGGCCCACTCCTACGGTTTCCACCAGGATGTAATCCTTGCCCATGGCGTCCAGCACGTCGATGGCGCTGCGGGTGGATTGAGTCAATCCTCCGAAGTGTCCCCGAGTCGCCAGGGATCGAATGAAAATGCCCTCGTCAAGGCTGTGCCTTTGCATTCGAACTCGATCTCCCAGAATAGCGCCCCCACTGAATGGGCTCGTGGGATCGACGGCGAGGACGCCCACGCTTTTGTTTTTTCGTCTCATATGAGTCAACATTTGGTCTACCAGTGTGCTTTTTCCCACTCCCGGCGCGCCGGTGATGCCGATCACGTATGCATGCCCGGTGTGGGGGTACAATTCCTTCAGAGTATCCCGCACGCCGGGCATCGCATCATCGATATCCCGAATGAGACGTGCCACTGTTCTCACATCTCCAGCGATCACTTTCTCGACAACTTTGTTCATAACCCGCTCATCTCACCTCGCTTTTACGTTTTTTTTCACCCAGCTGACGATTTCATCCAACGATGAGCCCGGCCCAAAGATCTCTTTGATGCCTGCATTTTTAAGAAATGCAATATCGTCGTCGGGAATGATCCCTCCTCCACAGACGACAATATCATCGGCCCCTTTTTCCAGTAAGATTTCAACCACCCTGGGAAACAGGTATTTATGTGCTCCTGCCAGGCTCGAAAGACCGATCATATCCACATCCTCTTGAATGGCCGCTTCAACAATCTCCTCAGGGGTTTGATGCAGTCCCGTGTAAACCACCTCGAAGCCCGCGTCGCGATATGCCCGGGCAATGATCCGCGCGCCGCGATCATGGCCGTCTAAACCCGGCTTTGCCACCATGACTCTGATCTTTCTCTCCCTTTGCATAATCTCTCCCACTACCGCTCGCACATACTCCGAATACCAGGTAGAATTCCTGCGCAGACTCAACGGTTCCCGAAACCAATCCTGCCTCACATTCCGGGCAGCTATTTGGCGGCTCGTTCCCCCCTTCTCGGGGGAAAGGGGAAGGGCAGATGAAGTTTCCCAGCCATGAGGGAATGAGATTTCGGCCTGTTGCTAATAGATGCCTGGATCTCTGTATTCTCCAAAGACCTGTCGATAGACGTCGCATACCTCCTGCAGCGTTGCGTACGCTCTTACTGCCTCTATGACCGGCTCCATAACGTTCCTATTTCCGGAACAGGCCTCCCCCACCCTTTCCAGACATTCTTTCACCCTGTGATTGTCTCGCTCCATTTTGACGCGATCCGTCCTCTCGATCTGGAGTCTTTCGAGGGCTTCATCAATCTCCAGGGTCTCCACCGGAATTGTCTCCTCTGTTGCATATTTGTTCACTCCCACAACGATTCTCTTGTTTTCATCGATCTGTCTTTGATAATGGTAGGCCGCATCAGCGATTTCCTGCTGAGGGTAGTTCTTCTCGATAGCGGCGAGCATTCCGCCCATGTCCTCGATCTTTTCGATGATGCCGAATGCCTCCTTCTCCATTCGGTCGGTAAGGGTCTCTACGAAATAACTGCCCCCCAGCGGATCGATGGTGTTGACGACTCCGGATTCCTCCGCGATGATTTGCTGGGTCCTTAGAGCGATGGTGGCCGCCTCTTCAGTGGGTATGGCCAGGACCTCATCGAGAGAATTGGTGTGGAGAGACTGGGTTCCACCCAGAACAGCTGCCAGGGCTTCCAGGGCGGTTCTAACAATGTTGTTGTATGGTTGCTGGGCTGTCAGCGAACATCCTGCGGTTTGCGTGTGGAACCTCAGCCACCATGATCTCGGATCCTTTGCCTTGAACCTCTCCCGCATGATTCTGGCCCACATGCGTCTTGCCGCCCGAAACTTGGCGACTTCTTCGAAAAAGTCCAGGTGGGAGTTAAAGAAAAAGGAGAATCGAGGCGCGAATTCGTCTACATCGAGGCCTCGTTCAATCGCTGACTCGGTGTAAGCGATCCCGTCGGCCAGCGTAAAGGCCAGTTCCTGGACCGCCGTGGACCCGGCTTCCCGGATATGATATCCACTGATACTGATGGTGTTCCAACGCGGAACCTCCGCAGTGCCAAATTCCACGGTGTCCGTAATGAGGCGAACGGAGGGTTTGGGGGGACACATGAAGGTCTTTTGTGCGATGAACTCCTTGAGCATGTCGTTTTGTATGGTACCCCCCAGAAGTTTTCTGTCTATCCCTTTATTCTCCGCCATGGCGATGTACATGGCCCAAATGACCGATGCCGGAGGGTTGATGGTCATGGAAGTGGTGATCCTGTCGATGGGAAGTCCCTCGAACAAATCTTCCATGTCCTTCAGCGTATCTATCGCGACCCCACACTTGCCACATTCTCCTCTGGCTTTGGGCGAATCGGTGTCGTATCCCATCAGCGTCGGCATATCGAAGGCGGTGGAGAGACCCGTCTGTCCTTCTTTGACCAAATGGTGGAAGCGTCTGTTCGTATCTTTTGCGCCTCCCAGGCCTGCAAACATCCTCATGGTCCACACGCGGCCCCGGTACATGGAAGGCTGGACCCCTCGAGTGAAGGGGTATTCGCCCGGGAAACCTATATCCCCTATGAAATCCTGGACTCCAATATCCAGTGGAGTATAAATCCTCTTGATTTCCATGTCTGAGACGGTGGAAAATCTTTCGAGCCGTTCCGGCGTCGAAGCAAGCACCTTTTCAAGTTTTTCTTGCCATTTCTCCTGCTCTTTCTCAATGTCCGCAAACGTTTTCTCTTTGAAAGTCAAGGACATCTGGCACCCCCCCTTACAAAAGGTTAACCATCCTCAGGAGCCCCATCCCTGGAGGAACCAGGGCCCCCGGGCTGTGCCTTAGAAATCTCCCGCCCCACTTGGGGAGGCGGAGACGGCGCTGGGAAACGGCTCCCTATCTTCCCCTGATGAGGTTTCTCGCGATGACCATTCGCATGATCTCATTTGTCCCCTCGTAAATCTGGCATATCTTGGCATCCCTCATGTGCCGCTCCATGGGATATTCCTTGCAGTAACCATACCCGCCCAGGATCTGAACCCCTTCCACGGAAGCCCTCATGGCCGCATCGGAAGCATACATCTTCGCCATGGCTGCTTCCTTCTCATAAGGCTTGTGGTGGTCTTCCAACCAGGCAGCCCTGATGGTGAGGAGCTCCGCAGCATCCAATTCGGTAGCCATATCGGCGAGTTTCCACTGGATGCCCTGAAATTCACAGATCGGTTTGCCGAACTGCTCTCGCGTTTTCGCATACTCCAACGCCTCTTCCAGAGTCGCACGGCCGATCCCCACAGCCTGCGATGCGATGCCTATTCTTCCCCCGTCCAGGGTAGTGAGCATCTGCCTGAATCCTTCTCCTTCATTTCCGAGGATTGCATCCCCCGGGACTCTGGCATCCTCAAAGACCAGTTCTGCCGTTCCGGAAGCCAGGATGCCCAGTTTCTCTTCCACCCTTCCCACCTTGAATCCCGGCGTGTTTTCCAGATCCACCACAAAGGTACTGATCCCTTTATATCCTTTCCCTTTCTCGGTCACAGCGGCCAGAACACAGTGGGAGGCCACATTGCCGTTGGTGATGAATTTCTTCTCCCCGTTGATAATCCATCCCTCTCCGTCCCGAACCGCAATGGTGCGCATTGCGGCCGGGTCCGAACCCGCTCCGGCCTCGGTCAGACCATAGCAACCCAATCTTTCACCGGAAGCGCAGGGATAGAGGTACTTCCTTTTCTGCTCGTCGTTGCCGTATGCGTCAACTGGAAAGCAGTAAAGGGAGTTATTCACGGACATGATGACCCCGGTGGAGGCACAAGCCTTGGAGATCTCAATCAGGGCGACCACATAGCTCACGTAATCCATGCCGCCGCCTCCATACTCTTCAGATACGGCGATACCCATCATTTTCAATTCACCCAGCTTCTTGACGATATCTGCCGGATGCTTATGGCTCGCATCCCACTCGGCCGCGCCAGGCTTGATTTCCGCTTCAGCAAAACGCCGGGCCATATCCCGAACCATCAGTTGTTCTTCCGTCAAATTGAAGTCCATATCAGATCAGCTCCCCTTTAAAGTCCGGTTTTCTTTTCTCCAGGAACGCGGTCATGCCTTCCTTGCTGTCCGGGTTTGTCATGCACAATCCGAAGGTATCGGATTCCACGTAACAACCGGAATGTAAATCCACGTCATAGCCTCGGTCTATGCAGCTTTTGGCCGCCTTAAGGGACAACTTGCCCTTGCTCGTTAGGAGATTGGCCGTTTTCATGGTTTCTTCCCAAAGCTTTTCCGGAGGAAATACCTTGTTTACGAGGCCGATCCGTTTCGCTTCTTCGGCACTGATCATGACTCCGGTCATGATCATCTCTTTGGCCATTCCCTTGCCCACCAGGCGCGCAAGGCGCTGGGTTCCCCCAAACCCGGGAATGATTCCGAGATTTATTTCGGGCTGACCAAATTTTGCATTCTCGGAAGCATAAACAAAATCGCAAGCCAAGGCAATCTCCGTGCCTCCACCAAGGGCGAAGCCGTTCACGCAGGCAATCACAGGAATGGGAAGCCCCTCCAATCGAAAGAGAAGGTCCTGCCCATTTCGCGAAAACCTTCTGGCCGCAAGGGGTGAAAGGTTCGCCATGTGTGCGATGTCCGCGCCGGCCACAAAGGCCTTTTCTCCTTCCCCCGTGAGGACAAGAACCCTCAGCGAGGGATTCGACTCAACTTTGTCCAGCGCTTCATTGACTTCCGCAACCACCTCCGGATTGATGGCATTTAGCGCTTTTGGCCTGTTAAACCTGATCACTGCAACAGGCCCTTCTATCTCGAATAGGATCGTATTGTAAGACATGGATCTACTCCTCTCGTGTCATAATTCATCCACATGTTCACGGGCTCAGACTCTTTCAAGCACCATGCCCATCCCCTGGCCACCTCCGATGCAGAGAGAGGCGAGGCCTAGACCTTGGTCCTGCCTCAGCATGAGATTCATCAGCGTCAAAACAATCCGAGCCCCCGTACATCCGATCGGATGGCCAATGGAGATGCCGCTTCCAACCACATTGGTTTTGGCCATGTCGCATTTCAGTTCCCTCATGCAGGCGATAGCCTGGGACGCGAACGCTTCGTTCAATTCGATCACGTCAAAATCATTAATGTTGAGATTTTCACGCGCCAGGATCTTTCTCACAGCCGGCACGGGCCCGAGTCCCATGTAAGCCGGGTCCAGTGCGGCAGAGGCGAAGGCCCTGATCCTCACAAGAGGCTTTAGTCCCAAATCCCGGGCATGATCACCCGACATGACAAGCAATGCGGCAGCCGCGTCGTTGATGCCGGAGGCATTTCCGGCCGTCACCGTACCGTCCTTTTTGAAGGCCGGCCTCAACCTGGCCATTTTCTCCACGTTCGTGTCCATGGGCCTCTCATCGGTATCTACAAGCTGAGGATCGCCCTTTCCCCGTTGGACGATTACCGGGACAATCTCGTCCTTGAAAAGACCATCGGCGATCGCCTTCCTTGCCCTCTGGTGGCTCAGCGCACCCAGTTCGTCCTGTTCTTCCCTGGAAATGCCGTATTTCTCAGCAATGTTTTCTGCGGTGATCCCCATGTGGTACCCATAGAAGATCTCAAAGAGACCGTCAAAAACCATGAGGTCCACAAGCTCCGTATTGTTCATTCGTGCGCCCCATCGGGCCGCTGGAAGGGCATAGGGAATAAGACTCATGTTCTCCATGCCGCCGGCCAGAATGATCTCCGCTTCCCCAAGACGGATCGCCTGCGCGGCAAGGGCAAGGGCCTTCATCCCGGATGCGCACACCTTGTTTACCGTGAACGCAGGAGTTTCCTTGGAAATCCCTGCCTTGATCATGGCCTGCCTGGCCACGTTTTGCCCCTGACCGGCACCCACCACGTTCCCCATGATCACTTCGTCGATCTGAACGGGCTGAAAAGACTCATCGTATTCATACCCTTCCTTTTCGAGTCCAATGACCCCGGTTCCCTTCAGGGCGTCAGGCTCAAATTGCTTTACAGAATCCGCAGCCAACGGTCTCAGCCTCGCCTGCCTGAGCGTCTCCTTCAAAACCAGCGCTCCCAGATCTACGACCGGTGTCGAGCTCAACTTTCCGCCAAAGGTTCCAACTGGCGTTCTCGCACCTGAAACAATGACCACATCTCGCATACCTTCGTCTCCTCCATTTAGGATTGAGCTCCCGATGGCTTCAAACTGGTTGGAACCACGCGAGCCGATTGAAATCAGCCGTCTTCCTCATATAGAATTGTGACCGCATTTCCTCATGGACTCTTGCCTTTTCCATGGACATTTCAAGTTTCCAGAGGCTAATGGGCCGCAAGATCCAGGTATTATTTATATTAAGAGACCACTTTTCAAGTCAAGACAAATTGGCTGAAGCTTGGATTATTCACGCGCCAAGTTGACTTGAGATGCTGGGAACGCTGCACTTCGTCCGGGACTAGGGGCTCGAGAATCTCAAATGATCGCTTTTCTTCCCGTCTTTGTGGTGAGTCATCGAAAATGGGATTTTCCTTGACAAATCCACGGGCTGCCGGTTAGTGTCCATGGAGGAATACCAACTCGGACCCTCGCATAAAACTTCATGGGGCCGTGCCAAGGCAAAAACTCCGCCCTTTGGTAAAAGGGGGGCGGGGGGATTTCTTATAAGCGTCTGAAAGTCCCCCTTTTTCGAAAGGGGGAGTTTGACCATCCAACTGGAATGTCGTTCATGAAGTTTCCGCCCTTTGATTAGGCTGGCCGCTTCGGCTGGATGCGGCGCTCGTTTGAGCACTGCATTGGGAACGTTTTCTTTTGCGAGCTCGCTCCTTCGATGGGAGTGCAAGGGGAGAGGACAGACTTTCTGAAGCCCCGCTCCCGGCTCTCAACGAGGTTTCCCCTGAAAGCAGACAATCGGGAAGGAATGGGCGGAACGAAACCGGCAGGTGAAAGCTTTGCGGCGGGAAGAGAGGACCCATGGCTATGAATCCAATTGTTGAGGAATTGAACACAATTCTCAAGCAAGCCAATCATCACGTATACGACATGCTATCGGAGGTGGGAAAGAATCTTTTTTTCCCGAAGGGGATCCTTTCTCAGAGCGCCGAAGCCAAGGAGAAGGCTTTCCGGTTCAATGCAACCATTGGAATGGCCACCGAAAAGGGCGGAACCATGTATCTGCCCTCCGTAATGAAAATGATCGATGGGCTCGCGGCAGCGGACGCGGTGACCTATGCCCCGTCCTTCGGCATCATGCCTCTGCGCCGTGTCTGGAAGGAATCATTATTTGAAAAAAATCCGTCACTCAAGAGCCACGAAATCAGTTTGCCGGTCGTAACAAATGCCATCACACACGGTCTTAGCCTGGTCTCCGACATGTGGGTCGACCCGGGAGACGTGATCGTCCTCCCCGATAAGTTCTGGGGCAACTACAACATGATATTTTCGGTTCGGAGAGGGGCGATCATCGCCCACTATCCTCTTTTCGACGACGCGGGAAAATTCAATTTAACCGCTTTTGAGGAATGTATTCATACCCAAGCCAAAAGCGGGACCAAGATTATTGCTATCCTAAACTTCCCCAACAATCCCACGGGCTATACGGTGACCCCTGAAGAGGCGGAAGGTATTTGCAGTGTTTTGATCCGGCTGGCGGAAAGGGGAACCAATGTGCTGGCTGTTGTGGATGATGCATATTTTGGACTCTTTTATGACCAAGATGCATTGAAGGAATCCATTTTCCCACACCTCATTGGGAGAAATCCAAGACTGCTCGCCATCAAGCTGGATGGTGCCACCAAGGAGGATTATGTCTGGGGATTCAGAGTCGGCTTTATCACTTACGGTGCTTCCTTTGAGGGAGATTCGAAACTGCCCTATGAAGCCCTTGAGAAAAAGACGGCCGGCGCTGTCCGGGGCTCCATTTCGAACGTCTCCCACCTGAGCCAGAATCTTGTGCTCAATTCCATGCAATCGGAAACGTACCGGGAGGAAAAACAGGAAAAATACGGGATTTTGAAAGAACGGGCGTTTGAAATCAAACGGATTTTGCAGAATTCCAAATACCAACAAGCCTGGGAGGCCTATCCTTTTAATTCCGGTTATTTCATGTGTCTGCGCTTGAAGAGCGTGGAAGCGGAATCCCTTCGGCTCCATCTTCTCGATCGGTATGGGGTAGGCCTCATCGCCCTCGGGAAAACAGATCTCCGAGTGGCATTTTCCTGTATTGACAAAGAGAACCTGGAGGAGCTTTTCGATATCATTCTCCAGGGCGTGGAAGACCTGGAATCGTGACGGCGGATGGAAAACGTTTCTTGATCCCCGGATAGCGGCGGTTATTTCCCTTCGCTCATATCGAACCTGGAAAACTGTCCCGCTTGTGGAGATGCTGGCGGAGGAGAGTACTCTTTCGGTTCCGTTCCTTCCTTGAAGGCCTGAAATATGGTTTTTTCCGAGTGTGGACTTGCCAGCAAGCCCGTCTCGGCGTCGATTTTCGCGAAGACAACCCCTTTGGGTATTTGGAAGTCAATCACCGGGCGGTCTTTCAGCACCTCCAACATGAAGTATAGCCATATGGGGCTTGCCGCCCGTGAACCTGTCTCGCCTTTTCCCATTTCTTTCTGATCGTCATAGCCCACCCATACCCCTGTGACCAGTTCCGGCGTATATCCCAGGAACCACGCGTCACGGAGGTTATTGGTAGTGCCGGTCTTGCCGGCGGCCGGTCTCTTCAGCTCTTTGACTCTCCATCCCGTTCCTTCCTGGATGACGGCTTTCAGAAGTTCGGTCATCACGAAAGCCGTTTCCTTGGAGATGACTTCGGAGCTTTCCGGCTGCCTCTCTTCAATTACCCTGCCGCTGCGATCCAAGATTCTTGTCACGAAATGCGGCTTCAGCAGTGTTCCTCCCCTTGCAAAAACCGAGTAGGCCCGGGTAAGTTCCATCAGGGACACCCCAGACGAACCCAGGGCGAGGGAAAGATCCGGAGCCAATTCGGATTCGATCCCCATGTTTCTTGCATATTGAATCGCATAGTTGATTCCGATTTTTTTCAGGATTTTTACGGTGATGACATTCCTTGACTTTGCAAGGGCTGTTCGAAATAGCGTGGGCCCGAAAAATTTTTCCTTATAATTCTTTGGCTTCCACACCTCCTCGTCTGCATTTTGATCAGAGACATACGGGGCGTCCATGAGGATCTCTGCGGGATTCATTCCCCAATCCAATGCGGCCGCATAGATGATGGGCTTAAATGCAGATCCCGGCTGACGTCTGGATTGAACTGCGCGATTGAACTGACTGCCGGAGAAATCTCGCCCCCCGACCATGGCTTTGACCTCGCCCGTCGCAGTTTCCATGCAGAATATGGCCCCCTGAATCTCCGGCATTTGCTCCAGTGACACCACCCAGGAATTTAAAGTCTTCTCCTCTTTTTCCAGGCGCACGAGGATCACATCCCCGGCTTTTAGAATTTCTGAGGGTTTGTTTACGCTAACCGAATAGTAGGGGATTTCGGGGTCGGGCTTCCTGGACCACTTCATGCCGGCGAGGGGAAGCCGTCCCATTTGCCCTCCAAACCAGACCGTCACATTCTTCCCGGCGTCATCCACCTCTTCCACCAGCGCTTCCAACACAGACCCGATCTCAAGCTTTTCGGCGTTGAACTTTTCCAGCGCTTCCACCTTGTAGTAAGATACTTCCTCTGGGGCCAGGTGCTTGAGAGGGCCACCATATCCTTCCCTCTTGTCAAGTTCATAAAGACCTTTGCTCAGAGCCTCCTGCGCCGCCGCCTGCATGGAAAGGTTCACGGTCGTATATACCTTGAGGCCGCCACGATACACCGTGTCGCGGCCGTATTTCTCCACGAGATATCGGCGAACATGCTCCGTGAAGTAAGGAGCCTTTTCAAATGTGCTTTCGGCCGTTGGATTGATCTCCAGTTCTTCCGCGAGAGCTTCCTCGACGTGTGTTTTCGTGATATAGCCTTCCTCAAGCATTCTCTCGAGAACGTATCTCTGCCTCCCCTTGGCCTGTTCGAAATGGGAAACAGGCGAATACCTGGCCGGAGCCTGTGGAAGTCCCGCCAGAAGCGCGGATTCTGCAAGATCTAGATCCTGTGCAGGTTTGTTAAAGTAAGTGCGCGCAGCCGCCTCTACCCCATAGGCCCCCTGTCCCAAATAAATATGGTTGAGATACATATAGAGGATGTCTTCCTTGGAAACACTCTTCTCAAGCTGAATGGAGAGCATCGCCTCCCTGGCCTTTCTCCGCAAGGTCCTCTCCTTGCTTCTGAGGAGGAGCGCCCTGGTCACTTGCTGGGTAATGGTGCTTCCTCCCTGCTCGATCTTTCCGGCGCTCAGGTTTTTGAAGAAAGCACGAATGATCCCCATGATATCTACGCCTTTATGCTCAAAAAATCGGGAATCCTCGGCTGCGATGAACGCCTGAACCAGGTGCCCGGGAAGCTCTTCCAGAGAAACGAGGATTCTCTTTTCCTCCCAGAACCGACCGATGATCTCCTCGGAATCGCTGTAAACTTCCGTGATAAGGGGTGGTTGGTACTCCTTGACCGATCCCACGTAAGGAAGGTTGCTGGACCATACATACCACAAGTAGGCCCCCGTGCACGCCGAAAACAAGATCACCAAACCGACAAACCCGATCGTGATTTTCAAGAAAAGCTTCATCGCAAACTACCCTGCTTCAGGTCCCGATAATAAATTGTCTTTCCTCGACGGAACCTTCTCACCTCTCGGGGGGCGGTCAAACGCCCTCCCATCAATTCCACCCCGGAGGCAGTATAAAAGATATCGCCGGGACAGGAGGCGTCTCAAAACCTAAAGTTATTATTTTAATGATTATGAAGGCATTTTACAAGGACTATCCTGCTTGCCCACGTCTTCACCAGAAGAGCAAAGAGATGAAAGAAAGCTTCAGGCCCAAGGCGTGAGATTCGAGATAGAACTTCAGAGAGGGAGCGCATTTTATTTCGCTTTAATAAGCCACGTTCTATGAGTGTCCTCATGTGGCTCAGGCTATTCCATAAGATGCACAAAGTGGGAGGCTTCGGGCCGGTATGCAAACCGTGCTAGTAAATGACCTCTTCCCTGACCAATCGGTCGATCTCCTCCTGGGACAGCCCTAGGAGTTCTCCGAACACGTAGTTGTTGTGTTCCCCGAGCAGCGGCGCAGGGCGTCGGATTTTGCCCGGGGTTTTGCTCATCTTCCAGAGGACCCCATCGTACTTCTGCCTTCCAATTTCCGGGTGGTCCCACTCTTCAAAGAATCCTCTCGCATTGAGATGGGGATCCTCTATCAGCCCCTTGTTGCTCAGGGTGGGAAACGCTGCAACGCCCGCCTTTTGTAACATCTCCGTCACCTCATAAGCGGTGTGGTTTATGGTCCACCGCTCCAGATGACCGTCCAGTTCCTCCTGATTCTTATAACGGCTCAAGGCGTCGCCGAACTTCTCGTCATTGGCCCACTGGGGGTTTCCCATGGCAGCGATCAGCGAGCGCCACTCTTCATCGGTTTCAACCGCAATGGTCACCCAGCTCAAATCGCCCCCCTTACACCTGTAAGCGTTGTGGGGCGCCATAAACTCATGGCGATTGACCTTGCGATTCTGCACTCGCTTGTTCAATGTGTAGTCCATGATGACTTCGGGAAGCAGGTTCACCAGTCCTTCCCACTGAGAAAGTTCTACGTACTGCCCTTTGCCCGTTTTTGAGCGGCAGTAAAGGGCGCTGAGCAGGGCGAACGCTCCGTGGGTTGCCGCAACCGGATCCCCCCAACTCACATTGGTGGGGTGCGGGGCCTCCTCAGGGTAGCCGGTGACCTGGGCGAGGCCGCTCATATAGACCTGCGGTCTCCCATACATGACGCAGTCTTTGAGAGGGCCATCGGATCCCAGGGGGGAGAGGGAAACGTAGATGATTCCAGGGTTGACTTTAACTACCGACTCGTAGCCGAGTCCGATTCTTTGCATGACCCCTGCAGAGTAATTCTCGATCAAGGCGTCGCTTATTCTAATGATCTCCTTAGCCAGCTCGATGCCTTTCGGGGTGGCCAGATTCAAAGTGACCCCGAGTTTGTTCCTGTTGAGCCAACTGAAATACCCTGAATTGTCAAGCCCGGGGGTCTGTTCGGGCGGAAAAGGGGGTAAGGTCCGGATCGTATCGATCCGTCTACGGCTTTCGATCTTGATCACCCTGGCACCCATATCCGCAAGCAGCCTCCCCAGATGTGGGGCAGCCCATATCCAGCCGAAATCGGCTATTGAGATTCCTTCAAGGGGCATCCTGTCCACGGTCCTACTCCTTTCCCTTCTCCTTGTGCATAGACGCGGTGCGCCCGACCTTGAATGAACGGATCCTGTCGGAAACAGATCAGATCATCCCTTTCAAAAATGCCGGTACGATCGCAACTCCATGTTTTCTCCCCGCACTTGGAAAGCGTCGGCGGGGTGGCTTCCCGATGCTGTGAAAGGCGGCTAGATGACACCCATTTGCGCCAGCTTCACTAAATCTTCCTTTGAGTAACCGAGCCTGCCGTGGAAAATTTCCTGGTTATGCTCCCCCAAGATGGGTGCTCTTTGCTCGATCTTCCAGGGGGTCTCTGAAAACCGGTAGGGGGCCCCAGGATACCTGGTCGGCCCGATCTCCGGATGATCCATATCCACAAAGTAGGCACGGAAGTTCAGATGCTCCGAGTTTACGACCTCATCCGGGGTATACCCCGGCCCTACGGGAACGCGAGCCGCCCGGCACATCTGGAAAATCTCCGCCTTTGTGTACTGCCTGCTCCATTCTTCAAGGAGAATGGCCAAAGCGTCCATGTGGTCGGCCCGGGTGAACCGATTTTCGAAGAGTTCAATCTGAGCCCATTCAGGGTTTCCCATCACTTCGACCAGTTTATCGAATTCATGGTCCTGAACGCACATCAGGAATATCCAGCCATCCTTGCAGGGCAAAGGCAAAATGGGTTGAACGATGGGATGGGTGAGACCACCGGTCTCCTCTTTAAGGAAGGTCCATCGCTGAATGTAAGCTTCGTACTGTCCGGCCATACATTCCAAGATGGACACATCCACGTGTTGCCCGGCACCGATGAGTTCTCGTGCGAAAACGGCGCACATGCTGGCCACAGCGCCTACCAAGGCTGCCCCAAACTGGGATTGCCTGCCGCCTCCCTTGACCGGTGGGCGTACGGGCTCTCGAAAGGTAGCCGTACTAATGAAGCCGTAACCTCCGCCATGGTAGGTGGTGAGTTCATGCGCCTTGTAGTCTCTATAGGGTCCGGTCTGGCCGAAGGGAGTGATGGAGGTCATGATGAGCATTGGATTGACCCTCTCAAGCGTCTTGTAATCGAGCCCCTGCTCCTCCATCCACCCGGGCGGGTGATTCTCCAAAAGAATGTCTGTCCCTTTGATAAGTTCCATGAAGATCCCCTTCCCCTTTGAGGTTTCAGGGTTAAGGGTCACGCTGAGCTTGTTGGTGTTCAGGTAGGCAAAAAGACCGCTCCTCTCGACCCCCGGCTTGTCATCTCGATAAGGTTCCCTTCTTCTGGCTTCATCTCCAATCACGGGGCTCTCTACCTTGATCACCTCCGCCCCCAGATCAGCCATCAGCTTGCCGCAGTAAGGGACCGAAACCAGATTGCCGAATTCCAAAACTCTCAGACCGGATAGGGCTCTTTCTTTCATGATGGATCTCCTTCCTTGAAGAGCGGCCGTAAGGAATTTTCCAGGAGGATTGAAGACTCGCAGGCGATGCGCCAGTCTCAGCGACGTCTCCTTTAGGTTAGGGCCTTCCATTTACATCATTAACCCAATCCAGAAAATAGATCAAGCCTCACGAAGTTCATGGCACGGCTTCGAACTTTCCCCTGGAAACAGATGGCGATCGATTTTGGTTGTGACTAAACCCTCCACCTCTGGTGGAGGACCCCCGCCAGAAAAGGCGGGATCTAGGACCGGAGCGGTACGTTTGGCTCGTGAATCATCGGGCATCGGGATCGTTGAGAAGATCACACTTCCTTCAGTGCAAAGTCCAACACCTCGATGAGGAAATCCACATCCCCTTCATGGATGCACAGGGGGGGTTTGATGCGAAGCACGTTCCCGTGAAAGCCGCCTTTCCCTACCAGCAAACCGAGCTCCTTTGAACGTTCAAAGACAAAATCGCATTCCCCTTTTGCCGGCTCTTTGCTCCTACGATCCTTCACCAGTTCGACGCCGGTCATTAGACCCCTGCCGCGAACATCGCCGATGAGGTCGTGCTTGTCCATGAGTCCTTTCAGGCCATCCATAAGATAGTTCCCTATTTTCAATGCGTTCTGCTGCAGATTTTCCCGATCAATAACTTCCAGAACAGCCTTTCCTCCGGCGCACGATACCGGATTACCGCCGAAGGTGTTGAAATGGATGCGCCGGGTCAGGGTCTGTGCGATAGCCGGCGTGGTTACAACCGCGGCCAGGGGCAGCCCGTTCCCGATGCCTTTGGCCATGGTCACAATGTCCGGAATCACATCCTGCGTTTCAAATCCCCAATAATGAGACCCGGTGCGGCCAAAGCCTGTCTGGACTTCATCGGCAATGCAAAGGCCGCCGGCGTCGCGGCAATACTCGTAAGCCTGGGCCAGAAACCCGTCCGGATAGACTACGGCTCCCCCGACGCCCTGGATTGACTCGGCAATGAAGGCGGCCACACAGCCCGGGGTGGCAAATTCGATGATCTCTCTTACGTCGGAGGCATATTTGATCCCGGCATCAGGATCATCTCTTCCCCAGGGACCCCGGTAAGGATCAGGCGCGATCGCGTGGTGAATGCCGAAGCTATGAGGGTAGTTGTACTTCCAGGTGCTTTGCGCGGTCAGGCCCATGGTGGAAGCACTGCCCCCATGGTAGGCATTGCGAAGAGCCACCACATCGTAATTTCCCGTATAGAGACGGGCCAGCAGCAGAGCCAGATCGTTCGCTTCAGACCCTGAATTTACGAAATAGCAAACGCGAAGTTCAGCAGGCAGTTTTTCTGCAAGCATCCGTGCATATTGCGCAATGATCGGGTGCAGATAGATCGTTGTGGTATGTTGTAGAATTTCCATCTGCTCACGGATCCTTTGCGTGACATAGGGGTGGCAGTGGCCGACGCTGATGGTCACGATTCCGCCAAACACGTCCAGGTAGCGGCGGCCCCTTTCGTCATAGACATACTGCATCGAGCCTTCCACGATCATGATCGGATTTTTGTAATAGGTCACAAGGGAAGGAGTGAGATATCGTCTCCTTAATTCCATGATTTCCTCTTGTGCGGGGCCGGAGTAAAGTTTTGGTTGATGATCATAAGGGGGGAGTTGGGGCATCTTCATGGATCGACCTCCTGAATGAAACGATGAGCTTCCTAAAAGCGCATATCACATTCGCAAATCGCATTTCAATCATCGGGAAGGGAAGAGCCAACAAAAAAGAGTAATCGTTCAGCGGTTCAAGGGTTCAAGGTTGGAGGTTTACTTCAAATCTGAACTGTTGACGCATTCGCTTTGAAGGGACAGTCCATGCGAATGGAACGATTCGAGGATGTTGAGGCAGGACAGCCGGCCAGAGAGCCGACTTGCAAGATTTACAGCCTCACAAAGAAGGATAAGTCAGCGAAAGAAACGTAACCCTGAACGGTGAACCCTGAACCCCTGAACGGTTACCAAAAAGAAGCTCCCTGTAGGCCCCTTCATTCCCAGCCGGGTTTTTTTTCCGGACGTGCCGGTCCCCAACGGGATCTTCGCCCTTCACCTCAAAAAACTTACACCCTTTCACCCCGGGGCCTCCTGGCAAAGGAGTCCTGAACAGCCCGGTGAGGCTTCCCTGTAAGAGGGATTTTAAAAAAATGCGGTGGAACTTGAAAAATTTGAAGTTTTTTGCGATGGGTAAACCTTTCGGCGCTCCTTTGAAAAGCGGGGCGCTCTTTTCTCGAAAGCCATTTTTTTTATATCCCGGTAACTTCCGGCAAGAGTGCCGGCGAGGTCCGGTTCAATCCAATAAATGTAAGGGAGACGGTGGCTCATGAATTCCGAGGACAAACAGAAACTAGAGCGGATGTTCAATCCCCGAGGTATCGCGATTTTTGGAAGCTTCACTGGAGGCTCATTCGCACAGATGATGCTCCTCAGCCAGATACGCTATGGCTACCCGGGAAAACTCTACCCCATCTCACCCCGAGGGGGGGAGATTTCGGGCGTGAAAATCCATAAGAATCTCGATGAGGTCGAAGGTCCCGTCGACTTGGCCTCGCTCTCCATTCCAGCCAAAGGGGTTCCTGAAGTCCTGAGAGCATGTCTCAAACGAGGCGTTGCGGGTGCACAAATACACTCTTCTGGTTTTCGGGAAACGGGAGAGGCAGAAGGGCTTGCCTTGGAGAAGGAGATCGGTCGGATTGCAGAACAAGGCCTGAGGATCGTGGGTCCCAACTGTTTTGGGATCCATTGCCCCAAAGGCGGTCTTGCCTTGCTGCCGGGAGGCTTCCTGTCCAAAGAGGCCGGGCCGGTCGCGATGATCTCCCAGAGCGGAGGCGGAGCTCTGAGGTTTGCTTACAGAGCCGACTTGGCCAACCTGGGGTTGAGTAAACTCATCTCTTTCGGCAATGGGTGCGACCTGGATGCGGTGAAGTTGCTTGAATATCTCTCCCATGATCCCGAAACCGGCTATGTGGCCGCCTATCTGGAGGGCATAGGAGACGGACAGAGCTTTCTAAGAGTACTTCGCGAGGTAACTTCAAAAAAGCCCGTTGTCATCTGGAAAGGCGGTCTTACCCCGCTCGGAAGCAGAGCGACACAGAGCCACACGGGGTCGCTGGGCGGAGAGGCGGCCATATGGAACGGAGCCCTGAGCCAGGCCGGTGCGGTGATGGTCCAAGGGATCGAAGAGATGGCGGATACCCTGGCGGCCCTTAAATATCTTAGAACCAGAGGGAACCGCATTGCAGTGGTGGGGGGAGGCGGGGCAATAGGGGTTTTTACTTCCGATCTCGCTCACAGGTACGGGTTGCAAATCCCCACCTTTACTCCAGAAACACAGGCCTGGCTCAAACAAGGCTTCCCCACACCCGGCAACAGCGTACTCAATCCTCTGGATACGGGTACGCCGGTCTTTCCGCTGAACATCCTGATCCCGATGATTGAGAGAATCATGAGAACCGAAGCGATCGAGCTCGTGGTCGTGGTCACACTCCTTCATGCGGTGACGAGGCCTCTCTCAGCCTTCGTCGAATTGGGCAATCCAACTCCACCGAACGCCGAGTATCTGGAGTCCCTCCTCGATGCTGCGTGTCGACTCAATGGGGAGATGGGCAAAGAAATCATCATCGTTCTGGAGAACTGGTCAGAGGATGTGGAGATGGAGGCGCTTTCCAATAAAATGCGCCTTCGATTCCAGGACAAGGGGATCCTCGTTTTCACCAGCTCTGAAAGAGCCCTCATGGCAATCCGGAACGTCTCACAGATAGGGACCACAACGCTTTGACCACCATTGTTGCACGCCAGGTGTCCCCAAGCGTTTGAATTATGGTCTCAGGACCATAATGAAAAAATCGTTTCGAGCATATGCTCATTTGATCGAGGGGCACCATGAGGACAAGATGGCTGCCACCGTCTCGCGCATGGACAGGCACCTGTTTTGCCGAGGAGAAAGCTTTTGACCCAAAAGGAGGTTCGTTGCGTGAGAAATGGAGCCCCGGAGGGGGAGAGGTTTATAAGGGGGAAGAGGAGGCGGGCCTTTACTTAGAACCGCCTCCCCTCTTGTTCAGGCGGACAGATCTTACAGGCAGATATTGGAGTACTTCCTCCAGGGTCTCGTAACCTGTTTGTTCTGAAGCACTTCCAGGGCATCGCATATTTTCTTTCTGGTTTCATGGGGCATGATGATGTCGTCTACGTAACCCCGTTCGGCCGGTTGATAGGGATGCTCGTATTTTTTCCTGTACTCCTCGATCCGCTGCTTCGCTGCGGCCTTGGAATCCTCTGAATCGCTTATCTCCCGGGCGAATATAACACTCGCCGCTGTTTCAGCGCCCACGATATTCACCTTGGCCGTGGCCCAGGCATAGACGAGATCCGCTCCTATGCTTTTGTCCAGCATGGCATAGTGAGCCCCTGCATAGGACTTTCCCACGAAGACGGCGATTAAAGGCACGGTGGCGTCTGCCCATGCGAACAGGGTTTTCGCCCCGTGGCGCAAAATCCCCTTCCACTCCTGGTCGGAGCCGATCCAAAATCCCGGACAGTCCACAAGGGTCACCAGCGGAATATTGAAGAGATCACAGAAACGAACGAACCTTGAAAGCTTGTCCGCTGCATCCACGTCCAATCCCCCTGATTTCACCATGGGCTGGTTGGACACAAGCCCCACTGCATATCCGTTGAACCTCGCAAAACCGATGATGAGATTTCTGGCGAAATCCTTGTGTATCTCGAAGAAGCTTCCCTGATCCACGACTTTTTCGATCAAGGGATACATATTGTAAGGCACCCGAAGCGTTGATTCGGGGAGAAACTCATCCAGTTCGGGGATCTCCCTGTTCGGGTCGTCGCCGGTCTCAATCCTGGGTGGCTTTTCCTTGTTGCTGGAAGGCAGGTAAGAGAGAAGTTTCCTTGTCAATTCGATGCATTCGGGCTCGTCCTCTCCCACTACATGGGTGTTTCCGGACTTCTTGGCATGGGGTTCCCACCCCGCGAGTTTCTCCAGGGAAATTTCTTCGCCGGTCTGGGCCTTCACGAAGGCAGGACCTGCGATCCCCATGAAACCGGTTTTCTTGCTCTGGATAAGAAAATCATTCATGATCGGGTGGTATGCCTGACCACCGAGACACGGCCCCAAGAGAAGGGCGATCTGGGGGATGATTCCCGAAGCAAGGATTTGGGCCCGGAAAGTCCAGCCGTAGGACTCCAAGGTGTCCATGCCTTCCTGAAGGCGTGCACCTCCCGAATCATTGATTCCGATGAAGGGCCATCCCTTTTCCTTCGCGAAATCCAGAGCCCACACGAACTTCTTTCCGTGATATTCCCCAAAGGTCCCCGCCATAGCCGTGTAGTCTTCCGAGGCGATCACCACATGTCTCCCATTCACTTTTCCAAACCCCGTGACCACCCCTTCGGCGGCTATGAATTTGTCTGCCATCCCGAATTCTGTTTGCCTGTGCTTCACAAACGGTCCAACTTCCACAAAGCTTCCCGGGTCGCACAGAAGATCGATTCTTTCCCGGGCGGTGAGTTTCCCTCTCTTCTTCTGCTTCTCAACCTCCTTGGGCCCTCCCATTTCCAAAATTTTCTGCTTTCTCTGTCGGAACTCCTCATACAGGTCGTCAAACTTACCCATGTCTCGCCTCCTTTTCCTGGTTTGAAAACTGCTCTGTAACCAAGCACTGATGCATCGTGCCCGGGCGGACGTTTCAGATCCAAAGTTCCATCATCAAAATGATGCATGCCTCTCTCGCAGGGAAGAGATCGTTCATTCTTGTTGCGGCTCGGAGTATAGAGAAAGAAAGTTTGGGTGTCAACGTCGGGGATCAAAAACCAGGCACCGCCCTCCCCTTTCCCGGTCCTAGGCCGGTTAGAGCGGGGCGGTAGAGCAAGGATCAAGAAACATGACCATCCTCTTTGAAAATAGTCCTCATGTGGTACGAGCGACGATCTCGAACCGATGAGACTTGCCGGATTGATTTACGGCTATTTTCCCCCGATGCCCCCGGCCCCGGACGAGCATCACGACTCCACGCAGGGGTATCTGAGTGCAGGCGCTCTTGGTAACCATCCCGGCACACCAGGTGCATTCCTGAGTTGCAGACGGTGGTCGAAAGATTTGAGGCGAGCCTTTCGAGCGTTGTTCATCGAAACTGTCTCCTGTCCAAGGTCCTGTACTGAATGGCTTCCGCCACATGGGCTGCCTTGATGTCGGGGGCAGATTCAAGGTCGGCAATGGTCCGGGAAATCTTTAGAATACGGGCATGGGCCCTGGCGCTGAGCCCGAATCTTTCCATGGCCTTTTCCAGGAGTTCACCCGACTCCTCGTCCACCTTGCAAAACCTCTTGATTTGACGGCTGCTCATGCGCGCATTGGTGTGAACTTTGGTCTCGTGAAATCTTCTTCCCTGTACCCGCCTCGCCTTCATGACCCTCTCGAGAATCTCCTTTGATGAGGGACCCTCCTCAGTGGCGGAAAGATCCTTGAAGGGGACGGAAGGCACTTCCAGATGGATATCGATCCTATCCAGAAGTGGACCCGATATCCTGGATCGGTATCGCTGGATCTGTGGAAAGGGACACGTGCATTCTCGCCTGGAATCGCCTAAGTGCCCGCACGGGCATGGATTCATGGCGGCCACAAGCATGAAGTTGGCCGGATAGGTGACGGAGGAATTGGCGCGCGAAATGGTCACCTGCCCGTCTTCCAGGGGCTGTCTCAGCACCTCTAACACGTTCTTCCTGAACTCGGGAAGTTCATCCAGAAAGAGCACCCCGTTATGCGCAGTGCTGACCTCACCCGGCTTGGGATTGTGTCCTCCTCCAATGAGCCCTGCGTCCGAAACCGTATGGTGCGGTGCTCGAAAAGGGCGGACCGTAATCAATCCGCACCCTTCCGGCATCAAGCCCAGAACCGAATAAACCTTGGACGTCTCAAGGGCTTCCTCAAAAGTGAGGGGCGGCAGGATGCTGGCAAGCCGTTTCGCCAGCATTGTTTTCCCGGCTCCCGGCGGTCCGATCATGATTACGTTGTGTCCGCCTGCAGCGGCGATCTCCAGCGCCCTTTTTGCATTTTCCTGCCCTCGCACATCCCTGAAGTCCTGTTCATAATCAGGCTGTTGAAACAGTTTGCTCACTTGCACCGTGTAGGGACTGAGTTTAGAGACTCCGTGAAGGATCTCGACCACTTGTGAAAGAGTATTGACGGGGAAGATATCGATCCCTTCAACCACACCAGCCTCTGGGGCATTTTCCACCGGGAGGAAAAGGCCCGTTAGCCCCAATTCCTTCGCGGTAATGGCCATAGGCAATACGCCCTTGACAGGTCTCAGGAGACCATCGAGAGCCAGTTCGCCCAGAAATACGTACCCTGCGTAGGATGACTTGCTTAAAAGGTCTGTTGCTGCCAGGATGCCCAGTGCTATGGGAAGATCAAAAGCGGAGCCTTCTTTTCTTATATTTGCCGGGGCAAGATTTACCGTGATCCTGTCGGACGGGAAACGATACCCTGAGTTTCTTATGGCGGCTTTGACCCTTTCTTTACTCTCCCGAACCGCACCCTCGGGTAGTCCCACCGTTGTGAGGAGGGGAAGACCCTGAGCGATATCCACTTCCACTTCCACGATATAGGCATCGATGCCGAAGACAGCAGCGCTGAGGATTTTGGACAGCATAACGGTAAGGGACCCTGGAGCTCTGGTATTTTTCGATTTGTTTCGTTCCACTCCCGCTGCAGCGGGATTCGGCCGGGGATGCGTCCACATAGGGTCCGACCTGCCTATCGCCTTCCGCAAAGGGGAGCGCACAATAGTAAGCCGCACAGTGCGGCGCCTTAGGGAAGGCGATATCCTTTCATCCCAACCCAGGCCCTGAAAGTTCTTCTTCCTGCGCTTGAGCCTGGAGCCCTGGCCCCCATGGTGTGTGGCGGGCTTGCACAGTCCGGGCTGGAGAAAGGGCGCGTCCGTGGCACAAGCGATTTAGGGAATGGAAGCGACTTTTAGTCTTTACAATTAGCACAGAAAGCTATATAAAGTAAAATTCGTTTCCGGTTCAAGAGAAAAGTTGATTGCTGCATCATCGCAGAGAGTTGATTAAGCCCCATACGGGAGAGAACAATGGCGCGAATTACTGTTGAAGATTGCCTGGCACAAGTGGACAATCGCTTCAAGCTAATTCATCTGGCGGCCAAGAGGGTTCGCCAGTTAAGAAAGGGATCGGAGCCACTGGTGGTTTGCAGAAACAAAGACGTGGTGACTTCTCTGAGAGAGATTGCCGCCGGAAAAATTTTCGAACTCGAGAGGCAAAAAGAGACGGAGTTGATTGAAGGCGGAGAGCATTTCACTCCCCTGGAAATTGCAGAGCATACGCCCGACGGGTCTCCGGCTCGGGAAGCGGAGGACGATTCGGAGGCCTCACTTGATTCGAATTGATCATGGATAAAAGAGACTATTACGAGGTCCTGGAGGTAGGTCGAGACGCTGGGGAAGAGGAGATCAAGCGGGCGTATCGGAAACTTGCCTTGAAATACCATCCGGACAGGAATCCGGGTGATAAGGAGGCCGAAGAAAAGTTCAAAGAGGCTGCTGAAGCCTATGAAGTACTGAGGGATCGCGAAAAGCGGCAGATTTATGATCGATTTGGCCATGAGGGGCTTGAGGGGAGAGGATTTCGGGGTTTTGCCGGTTTCGAAGATATCTTCTCCAGTTTCGGAGATATCTTCGAGGATTTTTTCGGATTCGGCACCAGGTCCAGACGAAGAACCCGACCGAGACCGGGCAACAGCCTGCGCTATGACCTGGAAATAACGCTTGAAGAGGCCTTCTCCGGAAAAGAGCAGGAGATTGTCTTTGACAGGATTGAAACCTGCACCACGTGTGGCGGGACAGGCCTCCCTCCCGGAATCCAACCATCCATGTGCACCTCTTGCCACGGGAGAGGCCAGGTTGTCCGATCCCAGGGTTTTTTCCAGATAAGCACCACATGTCCGGTCTGCCGGGGCTCGGGTCAGATCATCGAAAAACCTTGTGAGGACTGCAGGGGAGAAGGCAGGGTAAGGAAGGAGAAAAGGCTGAATCTTCGCATTCCCCCCGGAGTCGACACGGGCTCCCAGCTAAGGCTGAAAGGTGAAGGAGAACCCGGCGCTCTGGGAGGACCTCCGGGAGATCTTTTTGTGGTCATCCATGTGAAGGAACACGATTTTTTTGTGCGACAGGGTCAGGATCTCATTTGCCAAATTCCCATTTCCTTTGTCCAGGCGGCGCTTGGAGATACCGTCACAATCCCTGTGCTGGGAGATGAGGAAAGCCATGAATTGGATATCCCGGAGGGGACTCAGCCACAAGACATCATTCCAGTTCCCGGCAAAGGAATGCCAAGCCTCAGCAATCACAATAGGAGAGGAACCCTCTACGTCAAGATGCTTGTCAAAATTCCTCAACATCTAAGCCCCCAGCAAAGAGAACTGCTGGCAGCATTCGCGGAAACAGAGAATATGAAGATCTCCCAGCAGAAGAAGAGAGGGGGGCCCTTCTGGAAAAAACTGAAAAAATAGTCCCCGTGAATCGGAAAGTGGTTGAGCCATAGGCAGGAAAAGAATTCTTATCATCGGGAGTGTTTTGTAGGAGCCATGCTGAGTAAAGAAAGAACCGAGTATTTCAGACAAATGCTTACGGCAAAGCTGGATGAGCTCTTGGAGGAAGCCAACAAGACCGTAACTGGCATGACGGATGCCGGAGAAAACTTCCCCGATCCCACCGATCGAGCGGCCCTGGAATCCAACAGGAATTTCGAATTGCGCATTCGAGACAGGGAAAGAAAACTGATTGGAAAAATCAAGGAAGCTCTTGGCCGGATCGAGCAGGGAAACTTCGGTGTCTGCGAGTCATGCGGCGATGACATCTCCGAGGAAAGACTGGAGGCCAGGCCGGTGACTACCTTGTGTATTGAATGCAAGAAGATGCAAGAGAATGAAGAAAGGTTAAAAGGACTGTAACCGGTTCTCCGAAGACGGAAAATTCATCTCCAGCAAATCTCCAAACCGGCAGGAGGTAATGGCCGGCTTCCCCCACCTATTTAAGCAAAGCCCACGACTTGGAATCGACCTGCACTCCTTTCAGGATTTCGGTCTCACACCTTGTTTTCAATTGTGCTATGATCCACAGAATGAATGAGCGACGAACCACAGGCAGAAAACAAGAGCACTCAGGGAGGGCCGAGGAAGAGGTCATCACGACCCATATCAACGCCGACTTTGATGCTTTGGCCTCTATGATCGCCGCAAGGAAACTGTATCCCAGAGCAAAGCTCGTCTTTCCGGGGTCTCAAGAGAAGAACCTTCGCAACTTTTTCCTTCAATCAACCTCGTATTTGTTTAATTTCAGCAAAATCAAACAGATTCACCTGGATCGAATCACGAGATTGATCCTGGTGGATACCCGACAAAAAAGTCGCATCGGTAAATTTGCTCAGCTGTTGGACAAAAAAAATCTTGAAGTTCATATTTACGACCACCATCCCGATTCCGAGGATGACATCCATGGAAATCTGGAGGTGATCCGAAAGACCGGCTCCAATACCGCCATACTAACGGGTCTCATCAGAGAGAGAGGCATTTCAATCTCCCCGGATGAAGCAACAATCATGTGTCTGGGGATCCACGAAGACACCGGCTCATTCACCTTTTCTTCCACAACCGCCGATGACTACGACGCAGCCGCTTGGCTTACACAGCAAGGGGCGAAACACAATGTCATCGCGGACATGCTGACGCGAGAACTCACCACAGAACAGGTGTGGGTGCTCAATGACCTCATTCAAGCCGCCACAAAGCAGTTGATTAACGGCATTGAAGTGGTGTTCACAAAGGTCATTCGGGAAGACTACGTGGGTGATTTTGCTGTGCTCGTTCAAAAATTCATGGAAATGGAAAACCTCAACGTCGTTTTTGCTCTGGCGCAGATGGAAGACCGGATCTACCTTGTGGCCCGAAGTCGCATAGAAGAGGTGAACGTGGGGGATATCGCGTTTGCGCTGGGAGGAGGAGGTCACCCCCAAGCTGCATCAGCGACCATCAAAAAGAAAACCCTGATTCAGGCGGAGAGGTCGCTACATGCCCTATTACGCAATCGTGTGAATCCAATCAAAAAGGCCGGTGACATGATGTCCTCGCCGGTCATCCATGTCTCGCCTGATGAGACGGTGAAAAAAGCCGCAAACTTGATGACGAGGTATAACATCAACGTTCTTTTGGTGATGGACGAGCACGAGACCCTTAAAGGTTACGTCACAAGGCAGGTGGTAGAGAAGGCCGTTTACTTCAAACTGCAAGACCTCAAAGTGAAAGAGTACATGAATATCGAGTTCTCGACGATTCACCCTGACGCTCCTTTGAAAAGCGTTCAAGAATTGATTATCAGGAACAAGGTGAGAATTCTGCCTGTCGTTGAAAATGAAAAGGTGATGGGAGTGATCACCAGAACCGATCTTCTTAATATTCTTGTGGGGGAGGTATTGGTCTCTGAACCCCTTCCGGCCAGCAAGAGTGCCGCACATCTCAGCCGAAAAAAAAACATGGCCGCGTTGCTCAAAGAAAGGCTGCCAAGGGACATAATCCAATTGTTGAAGGATATTGGATATGTTTCAGATTTGATAGGATATAACGCCTATCTTGTCGGTGGTCTGGTTCGAGACATTCTCCTGAAACAGGATACAAAAAAAGAAAACCTGGACGTAGACATCGTCATTGAAGGGGATGGCATTCACTTTGCGCAGGAATATGCGAAGCGCCATCCTGTTCGAGTTCGAAGCCACCGAAAGTTCGGCACTGCGGTGCTCATTTTCCCGAACGGATTCAAGGTAGATGTAGCCACAGCCCGAATGGAATATTACGAATCCCCGGGAGCCCCTCCCATCGTGGCGACAAGTTCTCTGAAACTGGATCTTTACCGGCGCGATTTTACGGCCAATACGCTCGCTATCAGACTGAACAGGCGGCATTACGGGACCTTAATCGACTATTTCGGCGGGCAGAAGGATATTAAGGAGAAGGTGATTCGGGTCTTACACAACTTGAGTTTCGTGGAAGATCCCACGAGGATTTTGCGCGCAATCCGGTTTGAGCAGCGTTTCGGTTTCAAGATCGGCAAGCTCACTCTCGCCTTGATCAAGAATGCGGTGAAAATCAACTGCTTCAAGGATCTGAGTGGAAGGCGGCTTTTTCTGGAACTCAAACTTATCCTTAAGGAACAGGATCCCATCAAATCCATTGAAAGGATGTACGAATTTGACTTGCTCCAGTTCATCTCCCCGGAAATCCAGTTCAACGATCTCCTGCGTTCCCTGCTGGAGGAAATCAAAAACGTCATCGCCTGGTACCGTCTCCTGTATCTGGAAGATCCCCTTGAACCCTGGAAAGTATATTGGCTTGGCCTCACTTCTCGCCTCGACACGAAGAACTTCAAAGCATTGTTGGAAAGGATGGGAGTCTCTGATCTGGAGCAGCGAACGATGATCTCTCAAAAGGAACCGCTCAAAGAGATCTTGGACCAACTCTACCGATTTGAGGGAAACAACGCTACACTCTATACATTGCTTCTTCCCTATGATACAGAGACCTTGCTCTACCTCATGGCAAAGGCGAACAGCGAGAAGGTCAAAAGGCTCATTTCCACCTATTTTACAAAGCTGAAGGGAACCAAAATCCAGCTCCGGGGGAGGGATCTTTTAAAGATCGGATTGGAGCCCGGCCCCATCTTTAAAGAGATCTTCGATCGTCTTCTGGAAGCGAAGCTCAACGGCCTAGTCAAAACGAAGGAGGATGAAATCAGGCTTGTTCGGGACTTCTTTCAGCCTCCATCAGTCTGACGAGGAGATCGTAGACGGTTGACTCTTTGGATTGCCCTCCCCTGTGCCGCCGGATACGTGCTCTGAGGGGGCTCCCGGTGGTTTCAAAGCAGAGCCTACCTCCCGCCTGCCGGACGGTCGGGGATCCCGGCGAAGGCGAGTAAGTTCAGATGATTGAGGAGTTTTCTTATGGACCGGAAAAGAATCGTTAGCGGAATGAGGCCTACAGGTAGGCTTCATCTTGGACACCTGCATGGAGCACTCGTGAACTGGATAAACCTCCAGAAGGAATACCAGTGTTTTTATTTCATAGCGGACTGGCATGCGCTGACCAGTGAGTATGCGCATCCGGAAATCATCCGGGAAAGCACCTATGAGATCGTTATAGATTGGATTTCGGTGGGTCTGGATCCGAAAATTTCCACCTTTTTTGTTCAGTCTCAGATCAAAGAACACGCGGAGCTTCATCTGCTCTTCTCTATGGTGACTCCCCTCCCCTGGCTGGAGAGAAACCCCACTTACAAAGAACAGCTAAGGGAACAGACCCAGAGGGATCTGTCCACTTACGGCTTCCTTGGATACCCTGTCCTCCAAGCCGCCGATATCCTCATGTACAAAGCAAACGGTGTGCCTGTCGGTGAGGACCAGGCCCCCCACGTGGAGCTGACAAGAGAAATCGCTCGCCGGTTCAATCACCTTTATACGGAGGTGTTCCCTCTTCCGGATACCCTCTTGACGCCCACTTCAAAACTCCTGGGTATCGACCGACGAAAGATGAGCAAGAGCTATGGCAATGCGATCTACCTCTCGGACCCTGAGGAGGAAGTCCGCACGAAGGTGATGCAGATGGTCACCGATCCCCAACGCGCCACAAAAAATGATCCGGGAAATCCTGAAGTGTGCAATGTTTTTTCCTTTCACGAGATCTATACGGAGCTTGAAACCGTTCGGCGGATCGACAAAGCATGCCGGACGGCGGACATCGGGTGTGTGGAATGTAAGAGGATCATGGCTGCCAGTCTCAACGAAGGCCTTGCCCCCATCAGGGCCAAACGAAGAGAACTGGAGGCGGATATGGATGGAGTCAAGGAGGTTGTGGCGGAAGGAAACAAAAGAGCCGGGTCCATCGCACACAAAACAATGGAAGAGGTGCGCGAGGCAATGAAAATCTAAACCGACTTGCGGCAATGCTTTGGAAGAGTTGGCATCCGCAAACGAATTTTGGAACGCAGGGATCTGGTGCTCTAAATTTGTTGCTATGTTTGTAGACCAGGGTGTCCATGGACTATGAAGTCAAACTGGAAATATTTGAGGGGCCGCTTGACCTTCTTCTTCACCTGATCCACAAAAACGAAGTGGATATTTTCGATATTCCCATCGCCACCATAACGGATCAATACCTGGAATATATCGAAATGATGAAAGCGTTGAACATCAACGTGGTAGGAGACTTCCTGGTTGTGGCCTCCACGCTGGTGCACATTAAATCAAGAATGCTGCTTCCAGAGTTTCAAGAAGAGGAGGAAGGAGAGGATCCGCGGCTTGAGATTGCAAGACCACTGATGGAATATATGCGTTTCAGGGAAGTGGCAAAAGAACTTTCGGAAAGAGAGATCTTAGATCGAGATGTCTTCGCGAGAGCTGCTTCCGGAGAGTTGCGATCGCAAGAAAGAGAAGAATCCCATTTGGAGGTGAGCCTGTTCCTGCTGATCGATGCCTTCAAGCGGATTGTGGACCAAAAACTGCCCTCTGTTCAACTTAAATTTCAACCTGAAGAATGGTCCGTAAAGGACAAGATGAATTGGATTATTACCCGCCTGAAGGAGAAAAAAACCTTGTATTTTCAGGAGCTCTTCGAAGAGGATCGCACTGTATCGGAGTTCATCGTGACTTTCCTGGCGCTCCTGGAACTGGCGCACGTTGGCCTTGTGAAGATGTTTCAGGTCGCAGCGAGCAGCGATATCCGATTGGTTCCATCTTTCGAGGAGGAGGACGGGGATGGATGAATCGGTCAAGCTGATTATCGAAGCTTTGCTCTTTGCCTCAGACAGACCCATCGGCGCTCGTGAAATCAGGACATGGTTTCCGGAGATGAGTCTATCCGATATCACCCAGGCAATGGAGCGGTTAAGGACCGATTATGAAACCCTGGGAAGGAGTTTTGTCCTTAAAGAAGTCGCCGACGGCTATCAGTTGCGGACACGTCCGGAGTATGCCTCCTATGTGCTTCGGATGCTGAAAACTGCACCGAGCCGACTGTCCCGTCCGGCGTTGGAGACCCTGGCCATCATTGCCTATAAGCAGCCGATTTTACGCCAGGAAATCGAGAGATTGAGAGGAGTGGATGTGGGAGGGCTTCTGAAGACTCTCCTCGAAAAAAAGCTCATTCGGATCATGGGCCGCAAGAACCTCCCCGGCAGGCCTTTGCTGTACGGAACCACCAAGAAATTCCTCGAAATCTTTGATCTGAAGGATTTGGACTCGCTTCCCAAACTTAAGGAGATAAAGGAGTTGGGCCCGGATGAAGAACAGGGGGAACCGAGCGCGGGGGAATGTTTCGTCGAAGCGAGTGCGAAGCAGGATTCCGAACTTGACCAAACCTGAAGCCGATGAAAGAGATCAGCGACCCAGGAGAATCAACCAGATCCTGACCCTTGCCGGGATCACATCGAGGCGCAAAGCCGATGACCTCATCCAATCGGGAAGAGTCTCGGTCAACGGGCGCGTGGTGACGGAGCTTGGCTTTCGTGCAATTTGGGGACAGGATCACATCCTCGTGGACGATCGAGATATCCCCAAGCCCTTCAAAAGGATCTATCTGATGATGAATAAACCTTTCGGTACCATGAGCACTCTGAGCGATCCGGCCGGAAGGGTTCTCGTCACAGATTTGGTGAAAGGCGTGGACCAACGAGTTTACCCGGTGGGACGTCTCGATTTTGATACGATGGGGCTGCTTCTGCTCACCAACGATGGAGAATGGGCCAATCGGCTGGCCCATCCCCGTTATCGTATTCCGCGAACTTATAAAGCGACCGTATCAGGCCGGGTCTCGGACGGGGCGATCACCCGCTTGCAGGCGGGCGTCACCCTGGATGAGGGACGTTGCGCTCCCGCCAGGGTCACGTTGATTGCCCGAAGCGAAAGGCAAAGCGTGCTTCGTGTCACCATAAGCGAGGGCAAACGGCGTCAGGTAAGGCGAATGCTGGAAGCGGTCGGCTACAGGGTGGTTCATTTGATTCGCAGCGATTTCGGCGGCTTGACCCTCGGAGATTTGAAGGTGGGACAATACCGCCACCTGACCGACGAGGAGGTGGATTCCCTAAAAAAGCGGGTGAACCTGAGATAGGGTTTCCCCTGCAGTCGGCGATCAAAAACCCTTCAGATGACGAGGTCTTGGAGCGGCATCGGCAAACCTAAATCATCGGCAATCCACGACCTCTGACTTTTTTATTTGCAAATCCCGGGAAAGTGTAGTATCTGTTCTCTTCGTAAGTCGGGCGGTTAACTCAGCGGGAGAGTGCCATCCTCACACGGTGGAAGTCGCAGGTTCAAATCCTGTACCGCCCACCATCCAAGAAGCAACAACGGCAAGCGTTTTAAAGACAGGACCCTCTAAGAGCGTTGCTTTTAGAGGGTTTTTTGTTCTTGACAACTGTTAGGCTTCGTCCTCATTGGCTCCTAGAGGGTCAGCTTTGAGCATTTTCTGCAGAAGGTTTTAAAAATATACGCCAACGGGTAGTCTCGAGTACACTGAGCTCGGGCAATGCCTCCGGAGAATTCGAACCGTGATGGTAACTACTCACCCCGTTGCAGGAGACTTTAGCAAAACCCCCGCGGTCGCAGTGGCGAAATTTTCTCGAAATTTCTCTTGACAACATAGTGTGGCCGGGCTATGCTTCGGGCCCAAGGTAAACGAAGGAGTCCGTAGCAATGGGTTATTTTGGATCGAAGGCGACGTCGGGTTTGTGCCAGGCCATCATCGCGATGATGCCGCCGCATGACACCTACATTGAGTCGCACCTGGGCGGCGGGGCAATCATGAAGCGTAAGCCGCCAGCCCGGCACAACATTGGCATCGACCTGGACCCACGGGCGATCGCTGCCTTCCAATGCACCTATCCGGTGGAGCTGATCAACGGCTGCGCGCACCGGTTTCTGACGGATTACGATTATCAAGGCTCGGAGCTGATCTACAGTGACCCGCCGTACCTGCTTCGTACCCGCACGTCGGCCCGTCGATACCGGTTCGACTACGAGGAGCAGGACCATGTGGAACTGCTGGAACTGCTCAAGAGACTGCCTTGCCAGGTGATCCTGTCCGGCTACCCCTCAGCTTTGTATGACGATTCTCTCAAGGGGTGGGGAAGCATCGAACTGCAGGTTATGAACCAGGGCGGTGTGCGTACCGAGAAACTCTGGTTCAACTTCCCCGTCGACAAAGTCCATTGGGCCAGCTGTGCGGGTCGCAACTTTACCCACCGCCAACAGATCAAGCGCAAGGCCGCCAACTGGGCAAGACGCTACGAAGCACTGCCCCGGGGGGAGCGTCTGGCAGTGCTGGCGGCCCTGATGGCTGTTGAAGTGGAGGAAAACAGCCAACCATGAATCTTCTGACCTCCGGCGGATGAACCGGTCATGTCCAGCGTCAATAAGCAATCGCTTCGGGAAGAATTCGAGACCTTGAAGGCGCAGTTCGAGCAGC